>OGOC01000055.1_pt1 | contig 101769 bp, 81 predicted proteins | sample 1552561 | NCBI WGS metagenome assembly OGOC01 (sample SAMEA2580148, study PRJEB22360) | human gut metagenome | biome: human gut; feature: human-associated habitat; material: faeces | place: Denmark | collected 2008/2010
TTGGATAAGTGCTGAAAGCATCTAAGTACGAAGCCAGCCACAAGATTAGATTTCTTAGGGTCGTTGAAGACTACAACGTTGATAGGATGCAGGTGTACAGGTGGTAACATCATAGCCGAGCATTACTAATTGCCCGTTCACTTTTGGTCCTTGCCTTGTATGGCAGGTATATACGTTCAGTTTAAAATCTTTGCTTTTTTGCATCATGTCTAACTTATTTAGGTGACTATAGCATCAGGGTTCCACCTCTTCCCATTCCGAACAGAGAAGTTAAGCCTGATCACGCCGATGGTACTGCGTCAAGTGGGAGAGTAGGTAGTTGCCGTTTTTTAGAGAGAAGCCTCCATATCGAAATGATATGGAGGCTTTTTGTGTTTGTATAATTCTAATTTTTTGCTTATATTTGCGCCGCACTATTTATTATTAATGTTTAAAGCAAAATTAGAGATGAAGACAAAGTTATTTTGGGCAGCTGTTGCAGTTGCATTTTCTTTCGCCGTGACTTCTTGTGGTAACAAAAAAGCTGCTAATACTGAAGTGGAAGCTACCGAAGTTGAAGTTGTAGAAGAAGCACAGGCATGTGATTCAGTACAGGCTTGCTGCAAGGCAGATTCGGCTGCTTGTGATAGCACAAAAGCTTGCTGCAAAGAGAAAAAAGAATGTGATAAAGCTTGCGACAAGAAGTAATTCTTATCACATAGGAGCATATAAAAAGGGGGATACATCATGTATCCCCCTTTTTTGTTATACTTTATAGAGTTATTTAATAGCAAACTTATAAAATGATGCTTTTTTAGATAAAAAAGTAACGAATTTGTTTGTGTGCTACGAAATTATCTATACCTTTGCACCGTTATAATAAAAACAAGAAGATAAAAATGATACAGAACTTTACATATATTCTACTGTGTGGTATTATTATTCTACTGGCAAGGTTTAGTGGAAGTGAGTGCTGTGCGTGAATATATATGTAAGATGCAATGATATATGAAGCCTTTCTCACTTCCAAGTGCGAAAGGCTTTTTTTATGGAACATAAATTAAATACAATAAAGCAATGAGTGACAAATTATTTATTTTCGACACAACGCTCCGCGATGGCGAGCAGGTTCCGGGATGCCAATTGAACACAGTGGAAAAGATTCAGGTAGCAAAGGCATTGGAACTGCTGGGCGTGGATGTTATTGAAGCCGGATTCCCGATTTCCAGTCCGGGAGATTTCAACTCTGTTATTGAAATATCCAAAGCGGTGACATGGCCTACTATTTGCGCATTAACCCGTGCGGTACAAAAAGATATAGATGTAGCTGCGGATGCTCTGAAGTTTGCCAAGCACAAACGTATTCATACAGGTATCGGTACATCGGATTCGCATATCAAGTATAAATTCAATTCCAATCGTGAGGAAATCATCGAGCGTGCAGTAGCTGCCGTGAAGTATGCCCGTCGTTATGTGGATGATGTGGAGTTCTATGCAGAAGATGCAGGTCGTACGGACAATGAATATCTGGCTCGTGTGGTGGAAGCTGTAATTAAAGCGGGTGCTACAGTAGTGAACATTCCGGATACGACCGGTTACTGTCTGCCGGATGAATATGGAGCGAAGATCAAGTATTTGATGGAGCATGTGAGTGGTATTGAGAAAGCGATTCTTTCTACGCACTGTCATAATGACTTGGGAATGGCTACTGCAAATACGATGGCCGGTGTACTGAATGGTGCCCGCCAGGTAGAGGTTACTATCAATGGTATCGGTGAACGCGCAGGTAATACTTCGCTTGAGGAAGTGGCTATGATTATCAAATGTCATAAAGATATTGAAATTGAAACGAACATCAATACACAGAAGATTTATCCGACAAGCCGCATGGTTTCAAGCTTGATGAACATGCCGGTGCAGCCTAACAAGGCTATCGTAGGTCGCAATGCCTTTGCGCATTCATCGGGTATCCATCAGGATGGTGTGTTGAAGAATGTGCAGACTTACGAAATTATCGACCCGCACGATGTGGGTATCGACGATAATTCTATCGTATTGACTGCCCGTAGCGGACGTGCTGCTTTGAAGAATCGTTTGCAGGTATTAGGCGTGGAGCTTGAACAGGAACAACTGGACAAGGTATATGAAGCTTTCCTGAAATTGGCGGATAAGAAGAAAGATATTAATGATGATGATATCCTGGTGCTTGCCGGTGCAGACCGCACACAGAACCACCGCGTGAAACTGGAATATCTGCAAGTGACCAGTGGAGTGGGTGTGCGTTCGGTTGCCAGTCTGGGACTGAATATCTCCGGTGAAAAGTTTGAAGCGGCTGCCAGTGGAAACGGTCCGGTAGATGCAGCGATAAAGGCTTTAAAGAAGATCATCGACCGCCACATGACACTGAAGGAATTTACTATTCAGGCTATCAGCAAAGGTAGTGACGATATGGGTAAGGTGCACATGCAGGTGGAATATGATAATCATATCTATTATGGTTTCGGTGCGAATACGGATATTATTGCCGCATCGGTAGAAGCTTATATCGATTGTATCAATAAGTTCAAATCATAAGACTAACCTCAATTATAAATCGTAAAATCGTAATAAATCTGATGAATACATTATTTGATAAAATCTGGGATGCCCACGTGGTTCAGCAAGTGGAAGATGGTCCCACACAGTTATATATAGATCGCCTTTATTGCCATGAAGTAACCAGTCCGCAGGCTTTTGCGGGAATGCGTGCACGCGGTATCCAATGTTTCCGTCCGGAAAAGATTGTTTGTATGCCCGACCATAATACGCCGACCCACGATCAGGACAAGCCGATTGAAGATCCGATCTCCAAAACACAGGTGGATACACTGGCCAAGAATGCGGAAGATTTCGGATTGACACATTTCGGCATGTTGCATAAGAAGAATGGTATCATCCATGTGGTAGGTCCGGAAAGAGGCTTGACATTGCCGGGAATGACGATTGTGTGTGGTGACTCGCATACTTCAACGCACGGTGCGATGGGAGCAGTAGCTTTTGGTATCGGTACAAGTGAGGTTGAAATGGTAATGGCTTCACAATGTATCTTGCAGACACGCCCCAAGACAATGCGCATCACAGTGGACGGAAAATTGGGTAAAGGTGTGACGGCAAAAGATATTGCTCTTTATATGATGTCTAAAATGACAACGAGTGGTGCAACCGGTTATTTTGTGGAATATGCCGGAGAAGCAGTTCGCAGTCTGACCATGGAAGGACGCCTGACGCTGTGCAACCTGAGTATAGAAATGGGTGCACGTGGTGGTATGGTGGCACCGGATGAAGTGACATTCGAATATATCAAAGGCCGTGAATATGCTCCGGCGGGTGAGGAATGGGAGAAGGCGTTGGCATATTGGAAGACGTTGAAGAGCGATGAGAATGCTACGTTTGATAAAGAAGTGCATTTTGATGCGGCAGATATCGAACCGATGATTACGTACGGAACAAATCCGGGTATGGGTATGGGTATCACGCAGCACATTCCTACGACTGATGGAATGGGAGAGGCTGCTAAAGCTTCATTCCTGAAATCAATGGATTATATGGGCTTCCAACCCGGTGAGGGAGTATTGGGCAAAAAGATAGATTATGTGTTTTTGGGTGCTTGTACGAATGGACGTATTGAAGATTTCCGTGCTTTCGCCTCGTTAGTGAAAGGCCATAAGAAGGCGGAACATGTGGTTGCCTGGTTGGTACCCGGTTCGTGGATGGTAGATGCACAGATTCGTGAAGAAGGTCTGGATAAGGTATTGGAGGAAGCAGGTTTTGCTATCCGCCAGCCGGGATGTTCGGCTTGTCTGGCAATGAATGATGATAAGGTGCCTGCCGGAATGTATGCGGTTTCTACAAGTAACCGTAACTTTGAAGGTCGTCAGGGACCGGGTTCACGCACATTGCTTGCCAGTCCGCTGGTAGCAGCTGCGGCAGCAGTAACGGGAGTGATTACGGACCCGAGAGAACTGATGTAATTTCAGTCCTCCTGGCAGAAGTCATTAATAATAAGTATTTCAAAATCAAAGATAAGAAACAATGAAACAGAAATTCAATATCATCACCAGTACTTGTGTGCCTCTCCCGTTGGAGAATGTAGATACAGACCAGATCATTCCCGCACGTTTTCTGAAAGCTACGACTAAAGAGGGCTTTGGCGAGAATCTGTTCCGCGACTGGCGGTATGACAAACAAGGAAACAAAATCGACTCTTTCGTTCTGAACGATCCGACCTATAGCGGACAGGTGCTTGTAGCCGGAAAGAACTTCGGTTCGGGCAGTAGCCGCGAGCATGCAGCATGGGCCATTGCAGATTATGGTTTCCGCGTGGTAGTCAGCAGTTTCTTTGCAGATATTCACAAGAATAATGAACTGAATAATTTCGTATTGCCTGTAGTGGTGAGCGAACCGTTCCTGAAAGAATTGTTTGATTCCATTGCCGCCGATCCGAAAACGGAGGTAGTGGTGAACCTGCCGGAACAGACAATCATTAACAAGGCAACAGGCAAAAGTGAGACTTTCGAAATCAATGCCTACAAGAAACATTGCCTGATGAATGGCTTGGATGACATCGATTTCCTGGTAGAGAATAAAGATAAAATAGAAGCGTGGGAAAATAAAAATGAAGTATAAACAGCCCCAAATAGAAATCATGGACACCACGCTCCGCGACGGTGAGCAAACCAGCGGTGTGTCGTTCGTCCCCCATGAAAAGCTGATGATAGCCCGTCTGCTACTGGAAGAACTGAAAGTAGACAGGGTGGAAGTGGCTTCGGCACGGGTTTCGGACGGTGAATTCGACGCAGTCAAGATGATATGTGACTGGGCGGCGCGGCGTAATTTATTGCCCCGGGTGGAGGTGTTGGGTTTCGTAGACGGGCATACGTCGGTAGACTGGATACACGCTACCGGTTGCCGCGTCATTAATCTTCTGTGCAAAGGTTCGCTGAAGCATTGCACCTGTCAGTTGAGAAAGACCCCTGAAGAACATATCGAGGATATTATTGGCGTAGTGAATTATGCCAATGAGCAGGATATGGAGGTGAATATTTACCTGGAAGACTGGAGCAACGGGATGAAAGATTCTCCGGAGTATGTCTTCCAGATGGTGGATGCACTGATGCACACAAATATCAAACGGTATATGTTGCCTGATACATTGGGTGTGCTGAATCCTTTGCAGGTCATCGAATATATGCGGAAGATGGTGAAGCGCTATCCGCATGCTCACTTCGATTTCCATCCGCATAATGACTACGACCTGGCAGTGAGCAATGTGCTGGCTGCCGTGCTGAGTGGTGCGAAGGGACTTCATACCACAATCAACGGTCTGGGTGAACGTGCCGGTAATGCACCGTTGTCCAGTGTGCAGGCTATTCTGAAAGATCATTTCAATGCTATCACTAACATTGACGAAGGCCGTCTGAATGAAGTCAGCCGGGTGGTTGAATCTTATTCCGGTATCGCCATACCCGCCAATAAACCGATTGTAGGTGAAAATGTGTTCACGCAGGTAGCGGGAGTACATGCAGATGGAGACAATAAGAGTAACCTTTATTGCAACGACCTGTTACCCGAGCGTTTCGGACGTAAGCGGGAGTATGCACTGGGTAAGAACAGTGGTAAGGCGAACATCCGTAAGAATCTGGAAGATCTGGGACTGACGCTGGATGAGGATTCCATGCGTAAGGTGACGGAACGGATTATCGAGTTGGGTGACAAGAAAGAACTGGTTACCCAGGAAGATTTGCCTTATATCGTTTCGGACGTACTGAAGCACGGAGTGATGAATGAGAAAGTGAAACTGAAGACATACATCGTGAACCTTGCTTACGGTCTGAAGCCGATGGCTACGCTGAAAATTGAAATCAACGGACAGGAGTTTGAAGAAAGTTCCAGCGGTGACGGTCAGTATGATGCTTTTGTACGTGCTCTGCGTAAGATTTATAAGGTGACGTTAGGACGCAAATTCCCCATGCTGACGAATTATGCCGTAACCATCCCTCCCGGTGGGCGTACCGATGCTTTTGTGCAGACAGTGATTACCTGGAGCTATGACGGCACGGTGTTCCGTACACGCGGACTGGATGCCGACCAGACGGAGGCAGCGATTAAGGCGACAATGAAGATGCTGAATATCATTGAGGATGACTATGAACTTAAAAAATCAGAATGATGAACCCAGTTGAGGGAAAGAAAATAGAAGAATACCTAAAAAAATAAAGAAAACAATGGATTTTAAAATTGCAGTATTAGCCGGTGACGGCATTGGCCCGGAGATTTCCACCGTAGGTGTGGACGTAATGACCGCCGTATGTGAGAAGTTCGGACATAAAGTAAACTACGAATATGCCATCTGCGGTGCAGATGCTATCGACAAAGTGGGCGATCCGTTCCCCGAAGCTACTTATGAAGTTTGTAAAAACGCAGATGCTGTTTTGTTCTCGGCTGTAGGCGACCCGAAATTCGACAATGATCCTACTGCCAAAGTACGTCCCGAACAGGGCCTGCTGGCTATGCGTAAGAAACTGGGATTGTTTGCCAATATCCGTCCGGTACAAACTTTCAAATGTCTGCTCCATAAATCACCGCTTCGTGCAGAATTGGTGGATGGTGCAGATTTTCTTTGTATCCGCGAGCTGACCGGTGGTATGTATTTCGGCGAGAAGTATCAGGACAACGACAAAGCGTATGATACCAATATGTACACTCGTCCGGAGATTGAACGTATTCTGAAAGTTGGTTTCGAGTATGCCATGAAACGCAATAAGCACCTCACGGTGGTAGATAAAGCCAATGTGCTCGCATCTTCACGCCTGTGGAGACAGATTGCCCAGGAAATGGCACCGCAATATCCTGAAGTGACTACGGACTATATGTTCGTGGACAATGCAGCCATGAAGATGATTCAGGAGCCTAAATTCTTTGATGTAATGGTTACCGAAAATACATTCGGTGATATCCTTACGGATGAAGGTTCTGTAATCAGTGGCTCTATGGGATTGCTTCCTTCGGCTTCTACAGGCGAAAGCACTCCTGTATTCGAACCGATCCACGGTTCATGGCCACAAGCTAAAGGTTTGAACATCGCTAATCCGTTGGCACAAATCCTTTCGGCTGCCATGCTATTCGAATATTTCAATTTGCTGGAAGAAGGCGCATTGATTCGCAAAGCTGTAGATGCTTCTTTGGATGCTAACGTCCGTACACCGGAAATTCAGGTAGAAGGTGGTGCGAAGTATGGTACCAAAGAAGTAGGAGCATGGGTGGTAGATTATATCAAACGTAGCTAATCTTCGGCAAATACGGCTTCGCAATGTTCGCCCGGAACTTCAAACTCCAGGGTGGCATGACCGATACCGAAATCTTCAAGCCGGTGGCGAATAAGGTGTTTCACCTCTTGCATACCTTCCGGTTGCTTTAAAACAATATGGGCTGTCAGTGCATTCTCTGTGGTGCTGATGGCCCATATATGTATATGGTGAACGTCATCAACACCGGGAAGGGCACGGATGGCTTTTACTACTTTTTGACTGTCTATACTTGTGGGTACGCCGTCCAGCGTCAGACGAAGACTGTCATGCAGTAAATTCCACGTAGAGATGAGAATGACAACAGCCACAATCAGACCGATAATCGGGTCGATAATATACCAGCCGGTCCGGCTGATAACGATACCTGCCACTAATACTCCCACTGATACCAAAGCATCTGCCGCCATATGCAGATAAGCTCCTTTTACGTTCAGGTCTTTTTCCTTATCTTTCATAAAGAGGAAAGCCGTGAATGCATTGATAAGTACCCCCACACCTGCTACCCAGGCAATGGCTCCACCGGGAACAACTGCCGGATTATTCAGCTTATGAATACTTTCGATGACAATGGCGCCTACAGCTACCAGCAAAATGACTGCATTAAGCAAGGATACCAGGATTGTACTTTTTTTATAACCATACGTATATCGTTCATTGGCTTTGACTTTGGCCAGACGGAAAGCCAGCAATGCCAGCACGAGACTGACTACATCGCTTAAATTGTGTCCTGCATCGGAAAGCAGCGCGAGGGAATCGAACCAGAAACCGGCTGCAAACTCTATGACGACAAAAGCTAAATTGAGAACAATGCCTATAATAAATGCCTTGTTCAGCGACTCTGCGTTGATGGCATGGCTATGCTGATGTGAATGTTCGTGTGACATATATTTAATAAGGTGTAAGAGTTATATAAATTTTATTATGCAAATTTACGTGATAGAAATGTAACACTTGAGCAGCGAAATAGTTTTTTATCTATCTTTGCTTAGAAACGAAGATAAGCTGTACCTCTGCATAAAAAATGAACGAGTTCATTTTATTCTGCTTTCGGTTTGCATTATCTTTGTACAAAGATACCTGCAAGTGAGGATATTTAATAATTAGATTGTTATGGCAAAAATAGCAAAGAACCTGACGGAACTTATCGGTCGCACTCCGCTTATGGAATTAGCGGAATACAGTCGTAAATATGGACTGAAACAGAATATTATCGCAAAGTTGGAAGCGTTCAATCCGGCTGGGAGTGTGAAAGATCGTGTGGCGCTTGCCATGATCGAAGATGCAGAAGCGCGCGGAGCACTGAAGCCCGGTGCGACGATTATAGAGCCTACCAGTGGAAATACCGGTGTGGGACTGGCGATGGTTGCTACAATCAAAGGATATCACCTGATGCTCACGATGCCCGAAACCATGAGTATAGAGCGTCGTAATCTGCTGAAAGCACTGGGTGCTGAAATTGTACTGACAGATGGATTGACCGGTATGGCAGGCTCCATTGCAAAAGCGCAGGAGTTGAGGGCGTCTATTCCTGGTTCAATCATCCTTCAACAATTTGAAAATCCTTCTAACGCACAGATTCATACGCTCACTACAGGTGAAGAAATCTGGACGGATACAGACGGAAAAGTGGATGTCTTTGTAGCCGGAGTGGGAACAGGCGGAACCATCTGTGGAGTGGCACGTGCCTTGAAAAAACATAATCCGGATGTGTATATTGTTGCCGTAGAACCAGAATCATCTCCTGTATTGGAAGGCGGAGTGGAAGGGCCACATCGTATTCAGGGAATCGGAGCCAATTTTATTCCTGCTATTTATGATGCCTCCGTTGTAGATGAAGTGCTTCCTGTGCCCGATGATGAAGCAATTCGTGGCGGACGCGAGTTGGCGTCTACCGAAGGATTACTGGCGGGCATATCTTCCGGTGCAGCTGTATATGCAGCGCGTTTGCTGGCACAACGTCCGGATTTTGCGGATAAGAAGATTGTAGTTCTTCTGCCTGATACGGGAGAGCGTTATCTGTCGACAGAGCTGTTTGCATTTGAAACTTATCCGTTGGATTAGTCATCCTTATTAAACGTTTCGTTGCATATTAGGGAACAAAATATTTCCTCGTGTGGAACAAATAGTTTCAAGCGATGAAACAAGCAGTTTCTCGGTGTGAAACCAGAAGTTTCAAGCAATGAAACTAATAGTTCCAAGTAATGAAACTAACGGTTTCAAGTAATGAAACAAATGATTCCCTTCCTTGAAACATAATCTTTAAATAAATTAAAAATGAAGAAGTCTATTCTTTCTTTCCTTGTATATATAATAGGTGTATCTCCTGTGTTTGCCCAAACTTACCAGGAACTTTCGGACCGTGCCATTGCTTGTACGGAACAAGATAGTCTGGCACAGGCGGAAAATTATATCCGCCAAGCTTTGAAACTGGAACCTGCTAATCCGCATAATGCCTTATTGTTTTCTAATCTCGGTACTATCCAACGTCGGCAACGGGATTATGATCAGGCTTTAGAATCTTACACGTATGCCTTGAACATTGCTCCACGGGCTGTTCCCATTCTCTTGAATCGTGCCGCACTGAATCTCGAAATGGGACGGAATGAGCAGGCACGTGTAGACTATTCTTTAGTGCTGGATCTGGAAAAGGATAACCGGGAAGCACTCTTGATGCGTGCCTATATTTATGTGACCCAGCGCGATCTCAAATTTGCCCGGGCAGATTATGAACGATTACTGAAGCTCGATCCTCAGAATTATAATGCCCGTTTAGGACTCGCCACTCTGGAGCAAAAAGATGGAAACTTACAGAAAGCCTTGGAGATATTGAATAAGATGCTGGTAGAAGATCCGCAGGATGCAGCCTTATACGTAGCACGTGCGGGGATAGAACAGGATATGCAGCATGTTGATCTGGCAATGATTGATCTGGAAGAAGCTCTAAAATTGAATCCTTCGCAGACGGAAGCCTATCTGATGCGCGGACAGATTTATCTGTCCCAGAAGAAGAAAAATTTGGCAAAGCAGGATTTTGAGAAAGCAATGTCTCTTGGAGTGCCGCAGGCGGATCTCAGGGGATTGCTACAGCAATGCAAATGATAAGTGGTTTACATCTTTAGTATATTATTTATACCATAAGAAATTCCGCAAACGGGTTGTTAAACGTATTTCTTGATTAACTCGACAAAATCCTTCCCGTATTTCTTCTTTTTATATTCACCGATTCCGCTGATATTGCCGAATGCTTCCATTGTAATAGGGCGGGCGGTGCTGAGTAAATGCAATACCTTGTCGGACAGTACAATATAGGCCGGTAGTGCTTCTTGATCTGCAAGCCTTTTCCGTAATGCACGCAGGGCTTCGAAAAGTTCTTCACTTTCCGTGTTCGGTAACCCCAATGGTAGCTCTCTGACCGGAATGGTTGATTTTTTCTTTCGTCCTTTGGCGGGTGCGAACTCTTCACGCCGGATTACTGCCAACCGTGCTTGCGCCCGCCCGAAGAGGACATCACTACCGCTACTTGTTATTTTCAGATGGTTGTTTTCGTTGTATGCTATTTCAAAATAACCCAATTGTAGCATTTGTAACAAGTAGTCCTGCCAGTCACGGGCAGGAACTTCACGTCCGGCACCGAAAGTTTTCAGTCGCTGGTAGCCTTTCTCCGATACATCCGGAGTATTATTTCCGCGCAAGATATCTACAAGAATACTCGTGCCGATCTGCTGTTCCGTACGAACGATAGCACTTAGAGCTTTTTGTACAATCACAGTTCCGTCAAAACGTTGGGGGGGATTCTTGCAGACATCACAGTTCCCGCAATCCTCTGTAGTGGCTTCACCGAAATAACTCAACAGGATGCGACGCCGGCAAACATCAGCTTCAGCATATTGTTGCATACGTTGTAACTTCTCCAGGTTGATACCTTGTTGACCGCTTTCCGTCGCAAACTTGGTTAATAGAATGAGGTCGGCCAGAGAATAAAATAAGAGAGTATCACTTGGCAATCCATCTCGTCCGGCACGCCCGATCTCCTGGTAAAAACTCTCTATACTCTTAGGCAGATTGTAATGGATGACCCAGCGCACATTACTTTTATCAATTCCCATACCGAAAGCAATCGTGGCACAAACTATTTGTACACGGTCGTTGATGAAATCATCCTGTGCTTCATCCCTTCGGGCGGAGGATAATCCGGCATGATAAACGGCTACACGGAGCCCTTGCTTTTGCAGCATCTGTGCTACTGTCTCCGTTTTGCTGCGACTCATGCAATAGATGATGCCGCTTTCACCGCGATGGCGATCAATGAAATCCAGTATGGCTTTACTCTTTTCTTTTTGTTGGTATCCCCGTTTTACGGTAAGACTCAGGTTGGGGCGGTCGAAAGAAGAGATGAAAACCTTCGGCTGGTTGAGGTGTAACTGCCGTACAATATCTTCACGTGTAATTTTATCTGCTGTAGCTGTAAGAGCTATGACCGGAATATTTGGAAACATCTCGCGTATGAATCCCATTTGTGCATATTCCGGACGGAAATCATGCCCCCATTGTGAAATACAATGCGCTTCATCGATGGCAAATAATGAGATGTGCATATCTCTTAAAAGATAGTTGGCTTCTGCTATTAATTTCTCAGGCGAAATGTAGAGTAATTTCAGCTTTCCTTCCATGCAAGAACGGCGTAGAGCGGCATTTTCCGTCTCGTCGTTACTGCTGTTCAGAGCACCCGCAGCTACACCGTTGGCACAAAGTGATTCCACCTGATCTTTCATCAGGGAAATTAAAGGGGAAACTACGACGGCAGTTCCTTCGCATAACAGGGCCGGAAGCTGGTAACAAATGGACTTTCCACCTCCGGTAGGCATCAATACCAAGGAATCTTTTCCGGCCAGTAATGTGCGGATAATCTCTTCTTGTAAGGGGCGGAAACTATCGTAACCAAAATATCGTTTAAGCGTCTGTATCATTTTCGTTGATAAAGTTTTATCCTGCAAAGGTACATTAATTATTGTATATAAAACAAGCTGATAAACGTATTCATTTTATATCATAACCTCTTTTGCAAAAGTTAAAGTTTCTTATTAAATCGGCTTAAAGACTACTTTTCAACCTTTTTCGTTGTTTATAGATCAAAAATATGTACGAGAAAAGTTGCGTATTAGAAAAAAATGTCAGACTTTTGTAAAGTCTAAAGGAAAATCCTTCGGGCTTTCATTTTTTAACAAACCCTAACCAGTTAATTCAAATGAGTGATTTAGAAAACAAGAATCAGGAAGCGGCTACAAAGAAGCGCCCCTATAACCTGAGAGAGAAAAAAGAGAAGAATGCTGCTTACCGCTCGTTGATTCGTCCGGAATTGGCAGATGAATTGTATGACAAGATATTGAATATCGTAGTTGTGCAGAAAAAGTACAAAGATCCCGATTACTCGGCTAAAGACTTGGCGAAAGAGTTGAAAACCAACACTCGCTATTTGTCTGCTGTAGTAAATTCTCGTTTTGGTATGAACTATTCATGCCTATTGAATGAGTACAGAGTAAAAGATGCTAAGCATTTATTGACGGACAAGAGATATGCCGACAAGAATGTAGAGGAAATTAGCACGATGGTAGGTTTTGCCAACCGTCAGTCTTTCTACGCTGCATTTTACAAAAATGTAGGTGAAACTCCTAACGGATATCGCAAAAAACACGCAGATAAAAAACAATAATTCTGCGTAGAACAATGTATAAAAAGGAAATATTCCGGAGCAACTGTTTCGGAATACTTCCTTTTCGTCTTTTCTAAATACCAACTCACATATCTCCCGACACATGAAGAAACAACTAATAGCATGTGCCGCTTTTGCATTGCTGACAGCTTGTAGCGGCTCGAAGACAACAACTGCCGAGGCAGATAAATTTGATTATACAGTGGAACAATTTGCAGACTTACAAATATTACGTTACCGGGTTCCCGGTTTCGAGAACTTGTCGCTCCAACAGAAAGAGCTGGTGTATTACCTTACGGAAGCTGCTTTGCAGGGCCGTGACATTCTCTTCGATCAGAATGGAAAATATAACCTGCGTATTCGGAGAACGTTGGAAGCTGTTTATACAGGATATAAAGGAGACAAAAATACGCCTGATTTTAAGGCGATGGAAGTGTACCTTAAACGTGTGTGGTTCTCTAATGGCATTCACCACCATTATGGCTCTGAGAAGTTCGTGCCTGGTTTTGCTCCCGAATTTTTCAAAGAGGCTATGCTGAGTGTAGATGCCTCTACATTGCCGCTGGCTGAAGGACAAACCGTGGAGCAATTATGTGATGAATTATTTCCGGTTATTTTTGATCCAGCTGTGATGCCGAAACGCGTGAACCAGGCAGCAGGAGAGGACTTAGTGTTGACTTCTGCTTGCAACTATTATGACGGTGTGACGCAGAAAGAAGCTGAAGACTTCTATAATGCAATGAAAGACCCGAAAGATGAAACGCCTGTTTCTTACGGTCTGAACAGTCGTCTGGTGAAGGAAAACGGCAAGATTCAGGAAAAGATCTGGAAAGTGGATGGTCTGTACGGACAGGCTATCGATAAGATTGTATACTGGCTGAAGAAAGCGGAAGGCGTAGCTGAAAATCCGGAACAGAAGGCTGTGATTGCCGAACTGATAAAGTTTTATGAGACCGGTGATCTGAAGACTTTTGATGAATATGCTATCCTTTGGGTGAAAGATTTGAATTCCCTTGTGGATTTTGTGAATGGATTTACTGAAAGCTATGGTGATCCGTTGGGTATGAAGGCAAGCTGGGAATCATTAGTAAACTTTAAGGATATGGAAGCTACGCATCGTACTGAGATTATCAGTGGCAATGCGCAATGGTTTGAAGATCACTCTCCGGTAGATAAACAATTCAAGAAAGATGAAGTGAAAGGTGTTTCTGCCAAGGTGATTACTGCTGCTATTCTGGCCGGTGACCTTTATCCGGCAACGGCTATTGGTATCAATTTGCCTAACTCCAACTGGATACGTAGCCATCATGGTTCTAAATCTGTGACTATCGGTAATATTACGGATGCATATAATAAGGCGGCTCATGGCAACGGATTCAATGAAGAGTTTGTATATAGCGATGCCGAATTGCAGTTGATAGATAAATATGCCGATCTGACAGGCGAACTCCATACGGACTTGCATGAATGTTTGGGACATGGTTCCGGAAAGTTGCTTCCGGGAGTTGATCCGGATGCTTTGAAAGCCTATGGCTCCACAATTGAGGAAGCGCGTGCGGACTTGTTTGGCCTGTATTATGTAGCTGATCCTAAGTTGGTAGAATTGGGACTAACACCCAATGAAGATGCTTACAAAGCAGAATATTATACTTATCTGATGAACGGCCTGATGACACAGCTGGTTCGCATTGAACCGGGGAATAATGTGGAAGAAGCCCACATGCGTAATCGTCAGCTCATTGCCCGCTGGGTGTTTGAGAAAGGTGCGGCGGATAAAGTAGTAGAGCTGGTGAAGAAAGATGGTAAGACTTATGTGGTGGTGAACGATTACGAAAAACTGCGTGAACTCTTTGGTGAATTACTGTCTGAGATCCAACGTATCAAATCAACAGGCGACTATCAAAGTGCGCATGATTTGGTAGAAAACTATGCAGTGAAGGTAGATCCGGCTTTGCATGCCGAAGTTCTGGAACGTTATAAGAAACTGAATCTGGCTCCGTACAAGGGATTTGTAAATCCGAAATATGAAGCAGTAGTAGATGCAGCCGGTAAGATAACCGATGTGAAGGTGACTTATGACGAAGGTTATGCAGAACAAATGTTGCGTTACAGTAAGGATTATTCTAATCTGCCTTCTATTAATAATTAACTATAAATCATTGTTTTGTGGATTTACATGAACAACTGAAAGAAATAAAGACACAGCTCCGCCTCTCTATGAACGGGGCTGTGTCTCAAAGTATGCGTGAAAAGGGACTGATCTACAAATTGAATTTCGGTGTAGAACTTCCCCGTATCAAGGCAATTGCCGGAGAATATGAAAAAGATCACTCATTGGCGCAAGCTTTGTGGAAAGAGGATATCCGTGAATGTAAGATTCTGGCAGGGCTGTTGCAGCCGGTAGATAGCTTCTTTCCGGAGATTGCTGATATCTGGGTGGAAAGCATTCAGAATATTGAAATAGCGGAACTTACTTCTATGAATCTGTTCCAGCATCTTCCTTATGCTCCTGCGAAGTCTTTTCAATGGATTGCCGATGAGCGGGAGTATGTACAGACGTGCGGTTTTCTCACCATTGCCCGCTTGCTGATGAAGAAGGGGGATATGAATGAACGTACTGCGAACGAATTTCTCGACCAGGCGGTTTGCGCTTTTATTTCCGGTTCCTACCACGTGCGCAATGCAGCTATGGCGGCCATTCGCCGCTTCATGCAGCATAGTGAAGAACATGCTTTCCAAGTGTGCCGTCGGGTGGAAGAGATGGAACATTCCGAATCGGAAGCCGAACAGTTGCTATATAATCTTGTAAGAGAAGAAATAGAATAAAGTGATAGGGTGATTACTCTATCACTCTTTTTTTGTTTTTTTTCCCCTTTCTCATTTGCTTTCCGCAAAAAAGGCTTAACTTTGTTGGCTGTAAAAAACTGCGCCGCCAAAATGGAAAGTCAGAATGTGAAAGATACGGTAAAGCAGATATTCACTGAATATCTCAACGCGAACGGGCATCGCAAGACTCCCGAACGCTATGCCATACTCGATACTATCTATTCCATTGATGGTCATTTTGACATCGATACGCTTTATTCGCTGATGGCTGACCAGGAGAATTTCCGTGTGAGCCGCGCGACTCTTTACAATACTATTATCCTTCTCATCAATGCACGACTGGTAATCAAACATCAGTTCGGAAATTCCTCCCAATACGAAAAGAGCTATAACCGTGATACGCATCACCATCAAATCTGCACGCAGTGTGGCAAGGTGACTGAATTTCAGAACGAAGAGTTACAGCAGGCGATTGGGAATACTAAGTTGAGTCGGTTCAGTCTGTCACATTATTCGCTTTATCTGTATGGATTGTGCAGTAAGTGCGACCGCGCTAACAAACGTAAGAAGAAAAATAATAACCATAAGAAAGAAAAATGAAAGTAGATGTTCTATTAGGATTACAATGGGGCGACGAAGGCAAAGGCAAAGTCGTTGACGTATTAACTCCGAGATACGATGTTGTGGCTCGCTTCCAAGGCGGACCGAATGCCGGACATACACTCGAGTTCGAAGGGCAGAAGTATGTGCTCCGTTCTATTCCCTCGGGAATTTTCCAAGGTGACAAGGTGAATATCATTGGTAATGGCGTGGTGCTTGATCCGGCTCTCTTTAAGGCAGAGGCTGAAGCGTTGGAAGCATCCGGTCATAACCTGAAAGCGCGCTTGCATATTTCTAAGAAAGCGCATCTCATCTTGCCGACCCACCGCATATTGGACGCCGCTTACGAAGCTGCGAAAGGTGATGCTAAAGTAGGCACGACGGGTAAAGGTATCGGTCCGACTTATACCGATAAGATTAGCCGTAACGGTCTGCGTGTAGGTGATATCCTGCATAACTTCGAACAGAAATATGCCGAAGCCAAAGCTCGTCATGAGCAAATTCTGAAAGGTTTAAATTATGAGTATGACCTGACAGAGATTGAAAAGGCCTGGATGGAGGGTATTGAGTACCTGAAGCAATTCCCGTTGGTAGACAGCGAGCATGAGATTAATAACCTGCTGAACGATAATAAGTCAGTACTTTGTGAAGGTGCTCAGGGTACGATGTTGGATATCGACTTTGGTTCTTATCCGTTTGTTACTTCTTCTAATACTATTTGTGCAGGTGCATGTACCGGTTTGGGTGTGGCTCCTAATAAGATTGGTGAAGTCTATGGTATCTTCAAAGCATACTGTACACGTGTAGGTGCAGGTCCGTTCCCTACGGAGCTGTTTGATAAGACAGGTGACCAGATTTGTACACTGGGACATGAGTTTGGTTCGGTAACAGGTCGTAAACGTCGTTGCGGTTGGATTGACTTGGTGGCGTTGAAGTATGCCATTATGGTAGACGGTGTTACCAAATTGATCATGATGAAGAGCGATGTACTCGATTCATTCGAAACAATCAAAGCCTGTGTAGCTTATAAAGTAAACGGTGAAGAAATTGATTATTTCCCGTATGACATCAGCGAAGGTCTTGAGCCGGTTTATGTTGAGTTGCCCGGTTGGGAAACTGACATGACAAGAATGCAGAGCGAAGATGAATTCCCAGAAGAATTCAATGCTTACCTGACATTCCTGGAAGAACAACTTGGTGTGCCCATCAAGATTGTTTCCGTAGGTCCTGATCGTGGACAGACGATTGAACGTTATACAGAAGAGTAAGTCTAACTATATTATAATGAGATTACATCAGATATACATGCTGATGTAATCTCATTTTTTATTAACCCATCCGCATACTTTATGATGAAAACACACCTTCTTTTATCCCTTTTGTTTGCAGCATCCTTTTTGCCTGCAAAGGCGCAGACTTATCAACCGTCTGCCGAGAACCTGAAAGCCCGTCAGGAGTTTCAAGACAATAAGTTTGGAATATTCCTGCACTGGGGACTATACTGTATGTTGGCTACCGGTGAGTGGACGATGACCAATAAAGATTTGAACTATAAAGAATATGCCAAACTTGCCGGAGGTTTCTATCCTTCCAAGTTTAATGCGGCTGAATGGGTAAGTGCCATTAAGGCATCGGGAGCCAAATATATCTGCTTTACAAGTCGCCACCATGAAGGGTTCTCTATGTTTCATACCAAGTATTCCGATTATAATATTGTAGATGCAACCCCTTTCAAGCGCGATGTAGTAAAAGAATTGGCAGACGAATGTCATAAACAAGGTATTCGGCTTCATTTCTATTACTCCCATATCGACTGGTATCGTGAAGACGCACCTTGGGGACGTACAGGGCGTGGAACCGGAAGGCCTAATCCGAAAGGAGACTGGAAAAGCTATTATACTTTTATGAATAACCAGTTGACAGAGTTGTTGACGAACTACGGTCCGATAGGTGCTATCTGGTTCGATGGCTGGTGGGACCAGGATGCTAATCCGGATTTTGACTGGCAGCTGCCGGAACAATATGCGCTGATACATCGCCTGCAACCTGCTTGTCTGGTAGGGAACAACCATCATCAGGTACCTTTCCCAGGGGAAGATATACAAATCTTCGAGCGTGATCTGCCGGGGGAAAACAGTGCCGGACTATCTGGGCAAGATGTCAGTCACCTGCCTCTGGAAACTTGTGAAACCATGAACGGGATGTGGGGATATAAGATTACCGATCAAGATTATAAGTCAACGAAAACATTGATACATTATCTGGTGAAGGCTGTCGGAAAGAATGCAAATCTTCTTATGAATATCGGCCCTCAGCCGGACGGGTGTCTGCCAGAAGTGGCAGTTCAGAGGCTGAAGGAAGTGGGAGAGTGGATGAAAGTGTATGGCGAAACGATTTATGGCACTCGTGGCGGTATTATTCCTCCACATGATTGGGGAGTGACAACACAAAAAGGAAACCGACTTTTTGTTCACATCTTGAATTTGAAGGATAATGCGCTTTATCTTCCATTGGATGGAAAAATGGTGAAGAAGGGTTTTCTGTTTAAAGATCAATCCCCGATACGAATTACCCGTACCGGACAGGGAGTGGTGTTGCAATTACCGGAAGTTCCCGCAGATACGGATTACGTGATAGAGTTACAACTTGTTGGGCAATAGTCGGTTTTCGCTAATTCTTCCTAAAATATAAGGGAAACTGTAGTAAAGCTCACGGTTTCCCTTTATTTTTGGCAAACAATTTGTATTATATATAACAAACGACACATTTTTAATTACTAAAAACAGAAAAAGATTATGGAAGGAATGATAGGAATACAATGGATTATCTTTATTGGTATAGCTGTAGTTAGCTGGCTGGTGCAAATGAACTTGCAGAACAAGTTCAAGAAGTACTCCAAGATCCCTACCGGTAATGGAATGACGGGCCGTGATGTTGCCCTTCAGATGTTACATGACAATGGAATTTATGATGTTCAGGTGACACATACGCCGGGACAACTGACAGACCACTATAACCCTGCCAATAAGACAGTAAACCTGAGTGAAGGTGTATATGAAAGTAACAGTATCATGGCTGCTGCCGTTGCCGCTCACGAGTGTGGACATGCAGTGCAACACGCACGGGCTTATGCTCCGCTGACTATGCGTAGCAAGTTGGTGCCGGTGGTATCGTTTGCTTCACAGTGGATGACCTGGTTGTTGCTGGGTGGTATCTTGCTATTGAACACGTTCCCGCAGTTATTGCTGGCAGGTATTATCCTGTTTGCTATGACCACACTGTTCAGTTTCGTCACTTTGCCGGTGGAAATAGACGCAAGTAAGCGTGCATTGGTATGGTTGAGCCGTTCGGGCATTACGAACTCTTACAATCATAAGCAAGCCGAAGATGCACTTCGTTCCGCTGCTTATACCTATGTGGTGGCTGCATTGGGTTCATTGGCAACGCTGATTTACTACATTATGATATTTATGGGACGCAGAGACTAAATTTTGTTTCTCACCACAGAGTAAAAGAGGAGTCCCACAGAGTTTAATTTCAAATTGATTAAACTCTGTGGGACTCCTCTTTTACTCTGTGGTGAAATCTTATTCCGTCAATTGGAACTTACGACTGACTTTCATCAGGTTGATTGTATAAGTGACAACGTTTTGGGCTTCCTGTATCATTGTCAGATAAACCATGCTGACTTTGATGCTGCCGGCTTGGCTTTGAATGCGCTGTAACTCTTCACGCTTCAGGTGCGATAATTGTCCGTTCAGATCATTCGCTTTCCGGAGTTCATTCTCAAACTCATCATAATCATTGTTTTCCATCTTGTGGCGGCAAACTTGTAATAAGTAGATAATATCTTCCGTAACGTCAGAGAACTCACCTTTCTGAATGGTATCCAATGGCTTGAAGTTATTGTCGATATGTTCGAGACAAGGTTCACAGAGACGTCCGATGCTGTATACCAGTTCGCTGGCGAAATCATTGCCTTGATAGTAGTAAAGACCTTTTTCCAATACCGTATTGTTGTCCAGGCGACACATGGCGAGGGTGCCGGTACGTTTCATCTGCTTAATGAGTTGTTTTTCAAATTTTACTGAGCCCATGGAACGACGTAATCCGCGAAGGTTTTCGTGCAGGAATGCCGTTACGGTACGTTCTAAGTTTTCTTCGGTAAATGCCAGTACCTTCACTAACTCTTCACGGGTATGTTTACGCAGCAGTTCCAGAATTTCTGCATTGTTGCTACTCTGCATCAGCTGTTTGATGGTTTCATTCCCTTTTTCTTTAGCTTTGCGTTTCTTGTACATCACCTGGCTACGAATCAGTGAGAATATTGCCAAGCCAATCAGCGCGATGATGGCAAATGTACCACCGAAGTGGATTATCATGGCAACGAAGAAACAGATGGTAAATGCGGCACCGGCTGTAATAAACCAGCCACCAATCACACTAAGTACACCTGTGATACGGAATACGGCAGAGTCACGTCCCCAAGCACGGTCGGCGAGGGAAGTACCCATGGCAACCATGAAAGTCACATAAGTGGTGGAAAGAGGTAATTTTAATGAAGTACCCAATGCAATGAGCAGACCTGCCAATACCAAGTTTACTGAAGCGCGAACCAGATCGAATGCAGCACCATCGGCAAGGATGGCCTCGTCTTTGCGGAAGCGGGTGTCGAGCCAACTCTTCATACCTTCAGGCATCACTTTAGAAATATTATTGGACATTGTCATACTTAAACGTACCAGTGTGCGGGCAATCGGCGTGCTTCCGAAGTTCTCTTCTCCTTCATCCTGGCGGGCAAGGTCGACGGAAGTCTTGATTACATTATGTGCTTTTTTAGAAGTGCAGAGAGCGTATACCATGATGATACCTGCTCCGAAGAGAAAATACCAGGGTGTTTTGGCGGGACCGAGAAGTGAGGACATCAGGAAACCGTCCGGCGAACTGCCTGCTCCATTAGTGGTAAAGTCGATGAAAGAAGAATATCCGGCTAAAGGTACACCTATGAAGTTTACAAGGTCATTGCCAGCAAAAGCGAGAGCCAGGGCGAAAGTACCCAACAAAACCACTACTTTGAATACATTGATTTTGAGCCAGTGCAGTACTTGCATGAGTATCGTGAAAAATATAAAACAGAAACCGATCAGCATAACTGTGTTGTCCTGTATCCATTGTTTGTTATCGGGAGTCATGAATGAGCTGTCCTTCAAACCTTTTATCAGCATGAAATAGATGATGGATGTAACGGCGATACCTCCGAATATCCCGATGCTGTATTTCATTTTCTTCTTGTAGTTGAAAGTGAACACCACGCGTGCCAGCCATTGTACCAGCATACCGAAGAAGAAGGCGATAGCGACAGAAACGAAGATTGCCATAATGACGGATAGTGCTTTGTCTGTATTGATGAGATCGCCAAGTCCCAGCGTATCACTGCCTTGCACCTTGATCAGTGCCAATGCGAATGTACCTCCGAGTAACTCGAATACCATGGATACGGTAGTGGAAGTCGGCATACCCATTGTGTTGAAGACGTCCAGCAGCACAACGTCCGTCAGCATTACGGCAAGTAGGATGCACATGATTTCAGCAAAGTAGAAATGCTGTGGTTGATAGATACCGTGCCGGGCGATGTCCATCATTCCATTGGACAACGCTGCACCGATGAATACGCCCAAACCGGCGATAAACAGTACGGTTTTGAAAGAAGCAGCCTTTGCTCCGACTGACGATTGAAGAAAATTGACTGCATCATTACTGACGCCCACAATGAGGTCGAACACCGCAAGGACGAACAGGAAGATGACAATGCATAGATAAATAGTTTCCATAATAATGTATTTTATTTCTGGCTGCAAAGGAACGTAAATCGTGTTGCAGAGAAATGTCATACATATTACATAGATGTTACAAAACTATTCAGTCTTCTCCTTCAGGTATTCATAAAAAGTATATTGTGAACGTACTTTTTCCTTTTGTGGATGAGCTGATTTCCAACAGTTACGCAGATTCTCATCTACAAAACAGGCTTTACGCTTATCTGAGAGCTGGATAGAAAGCATATCTATCAGTTCCTGCTTTGCATCCGGGTCCAGTATGGGGGTGACGGCCTCGATGCGACGGTACAGATTACGCCGCATCCAGTCCGGTGAGCCGAGGAATAGTTTCGGATTTCCTCCATTACCGAAATACCATATACGTGCGTGTTCCAGAAATGTATCCACAATACGTGTGACACGAATGTTACGACTGTATGTTTGCCCCGGTATCAGGCAGCAGATGCCACGGACGATCAGGTCTATTTCCACACCGGCTTGCGAGGCTTCATACAGACGGTTTATCATGGTAGGATCTTGCAGTGCATTCATCTTTAGTATGATGCGACCGGCTTTTCCTTTTTTCGCCAGCTCCATTTCATGATCAATCAGACGGTTCAGTTCCGGTATCAGGTTAAAACGTGCTACCAGTAAGCGATGGAACTTCAGATTCTCTTTACCTTGAAGGGTACGGAACAAGTTGTACAGATCGTTCACGATGATCCGGTTACAGGTAAATAGACCACTGTCTGCGTAGAGCGTAGCAGTCTTTTCATTGAAGTTACCGGTGCTGATATAGGCATAACTGGTTAGTTTTTTCCCTTCTGCGTCGCGCCGAAGAACGAGGGCAACCTTGGCATGTACCTTTAATTTAGGAATACTATATATGATATTAATGCCCGAAGCTTTCATCATTTCAGCAGTGGCAAGGTTGTTTTCTTCGTCGAAGCGGGCTTTCAGTTCCACAAAAACAGTAACCTTTTTGCCATTCTGTGCGGCGGCTATCAGAGTGTTGATTACAGCTGAGTTCTCGGCAACCCGGTATTGTGTTACCATGATTTCACGCACGGTAGGTTCGTGTACGGCTTCGTACAGGAAGTGGATGAAATGTTCGAATGAATGGTAAGGATAATGTAGTAGCAAATCCTTTTTCTCCACATAGCGGAATATGGATTCCCGTTCATCAAGGCAGGTCAGTTTCATCGGTTGCGGCTTCCGTATAGGGTGTATATTGGGGTTGGGATTAGGCAAATGGCGTAAGTCTTCCAGGTTGAGGTGCTTGTCTCCCGGAACCAACTCGCGGCGGTCGATATGGAAAGCGTCTACCAGGAAATCAAGAAAATCCTGCGGCATGGCACGGTCGTACACAAAGCGGCATACATCTCCTATCTTGCGTTTCTTTACTTTAGTCTTTACCTGTTCGATGATTTCGGAAGTGTTGGCGGCATCATCTATCAGTATATCCGCATCGCGAGAAATCTTGATGCAATAACTGCTTTCTACATCATAGCCCGGGAAGATAACATCCAGATTAGCCTTGATGATATCCTCTATGAACATCAGATAATAGTTGTTTCCTACTTTGGGCAACTCTATGAAACGTGGAACTTTGCTGTACGGCTGTTTCATTACGAAATATTGCGTACGTCCCGGAGCACCGGGCGGCAATCCTTTCTGTTGAAGACGGACGGCAAGATACAGACGATTATCGCGCAGAAATGAAATGACCTTGTCCTTGGACACCGGCACAGGTTGCAGGAACGGGAAAATCTCTTCCCGGAAGAAACGACGTACGAAGTCGTGATGGAAGGGTTCCACATTTCGGCTCTGATAGAAAATGATATGATTTTTCTTCAGGGCAGGAAGTATCTTTTGCTCGTAGATACGGATACGGTCCTCCATTTGGCGGTTTACTTCAAGGTTTATCGCATCCACCAGTTCGATGGTAGACTGTACGGTTTCCTCGTCACTTTGTGCAGCACCGGTAGCTATAGCTTTATGGTCGGCAACGCGTATTTTGTAGAATTCTTCCAGGTTGGAAGAATAAATGGATATAAAGTTAATGCGTTCATACAGAGGCAAGGTGTCATCTTCTGCTTCCAACAGAACACGGTAATTGAATGACAGCCAACTAATGTCCCGTTTAAAATATTGATATTGGTTTTCCATACTCATCAAGATTTTCCCAAATATAGTTACCTTTGCACAGATAAACAAAAGAAAGATGACAAAAGTTGGTTTATTATCCGATACACACGGATATTGGGATGAAAAGTATCTGCAATATTTCGAAACGTGTGATGAAATCTGGCATGCCGGTGACATCGGTTCGCTGGAAGTGGCGCAGAAGTTGGCGGCATTCCGTCCTTTCCGTGCCGTGTATGGCAACATTGACGGGCAAGACATCCGTCAGGTCTATCCGCAAATCAATCGTTTTACTATTGACGGTGCCGAAGTGTTGATAAAACATATTGGCGGCTATCCGGGCAATTACGATCCTTCCATACGGGGAAGCATTCTGGTGCGTCCGCCCAAACTTTTCATTAGCGGACATTCTCATATATTGAAGGTGAAGTATGACAAAACACTGGATATGCTGCACATTAATCCGGGTGCCGCAGGTATTTCCGGATTCCATAAGGTACGCACAATGGTCCGTTTCATTGTTGACAATGGAGTGTTCAAGGATCTTGAAGTAATAGAGTTGGCAGGTTGAGAAAGCTCCTAAAAATAAATTAAATTATTTTGTACTACATTTGCTTTGCATTATCTTTGCGACTTGAATAGCAAATTGAGAGCCGTGGGGCTTGGTCCTCCTTCTTATTTTATTCTATATTTGTATCAACCGAAAAAAGAACTGAAATATGAAAGGAATTATTCTTGCCGGTGGTAGCGCCACCCGCCTTTACCCCTTATCAAAGGCTATTTCCAAGCAGATTATGCCGGTTTATGACAAGCCGATGATTTACTATCCGCTTTCCACGCTTATGTTGGCGGGGATACGCGAAGTGTTGATTATTTCCACTCCACGTGACTTACCCATGTTTCGCGAATTGCTCGGTACGGGTGAAGAGCTCGGAATGTCCTTCTCTTATAAGATACAGGAGAAACCTAATGGACTGGCACAGGCTTTTGTCCTGGGTGCCGAGTTTCTGAATGGTGAACCGGGATGTCTTATCCTAGGTGATAATATGTTCTACGGCCAGGGCTTCTCTGCTATGTTGAAGCGTGCCGCTTCGATAGAAAAAGGCGCATGTATCTTCGGCTATTATGTAAAGGACCCACGTGCCTATGGCGTGGTGGAATTCGATGCCGACGGCAAAGCCATTTCGCTCGAAGAGAAGCCTGCGCAACCCAAAAGCAACTATGCCGTGCCCGGTCTTTATTTCTATGACTCTACTGTCACTGCCAAGGCTGCCGCTTTGAAACCATCTGCCCGTGGCGAATATGAAATCACCGATCTTAACCGCTTGTATCTTGATGAAGGCACACTGAAAGTAGAAATCTTCGGCCGTGGTTTCGCATGGCTCGATACGGGTAACTGCGACAGTCTGCTGGAAGCAAGCAACTTTGTGGCTACCATACAGAACCGACAAGGTTTCCGCGTCAGCTGTATCGAAGAAATAGCCTGGCGCAAAGGTTGGATAGATGCCGATCAGTTATATCGTCTTGGTGAACAACTCGGCAAAACGGAATACGGTACATACCTGATGGAACTTGCCAATTCTCACCGTTGAGAAAATCATAAATTATAAATTATAAATCATAAATCAATGAAGACTTATCTCGTAACCGGTGCAGCCGGGTTTATCGGCGCGAATTATATCAAGCACATTCTGGCAAAGCATGATGATGTCAAGCTTGTGATATTGGATGCTTTGACTTATGCCGGCAACCTCGGTACCATCGCCAAAGACATTGATGATGAACGTTGTATCTTTGTGAAGGGTGACATTTGCGACCGTGTATTGGCTGACGAACTGTTTGCCAAGTTCAAATTCGACTATGTGGTGAACTTTGCCGCTGAAAGTCATGTAGACCGCAGTATTGAAAATCCGCAGCTTTTCCTGGTTACTAACATTCTGGGTACGCAGAACCTGCTGGATGCAGCGCGTCGTGCCTGGGTGACGGGTAAGGATGAAAATGGTTATCCTACCTGGCGCAAGGGTGTACGCTATCATCAGGTTTCTACCGATGAAGTGTATGGCTCATTGGGTGCCGAAGGATACTTCACAGAGCAAACTCCGCTTTGTCCGCACAGTCCTTACAGTGCTTCCAAAACAAGTGCCGATATGGTGGTTATGGCTTATCATGATACGTATAAGATGCCGGTAACCATTACCCGCTGCTCCAATAACTACGGTCCGTATCATTTCCCCGAAAAGTTGATTCCGCTGATTATCAAGAATATTCTGGAAGGCAAGAAGCTTCCTGTTTATGGTGACGGTAGCAATGTGCGCGACTGGTTGTATGTGGAAGACCATTGCAAAGCTATCGACCTGGTAGTTCGCGAAGGCGTAGAAGGTGAAGTGTACAATGTAGGCGGTCATAATGAAAAGACCAACCTCGAAATCGTGAAGTTAACTATTGCCACTATCCACCGATTGATGACGGAGAAACCGGAATATCGTGAAGTTCTAAAGAAGAAAGTGAAGGATGAAGACGGTCAGATTGATATCAGCTGGATTAATGAAGACCTGATAACCTTCGTGAAAGACCGTCTCGGCCATGACCAGCGATATGCCATTGATCCGGCAAAGATCACTGCTGCTTTAGGCTGGTATCCCGAAACGAAATTCGAAGACGGTATCGTGAAGACTATCGAGTGGTATCTGAATAATCAGGACTGGGTGGAAGAAGTAACCAGCGGTGATTATCAGCACTATTACGAGAAGATGTACGGAAAGAGATGATGTTAGTGATTAACGGTTAGTGATTGCTATTATAACACTAAGAAGAATCCCCATAAACAGCATATTGCGCGAAGTCTCGCCCAGTATGCTGTTTAATTTTTTACCGCTTCGTATCTTTACCATGCGTTTCCAGGTAGTTACGTGGAAATAAAGGTAGGTGAAAGGCATGAAGATACCTGCATAGTTCCAGCCTTGGGCAAACCAGAAGGAAAGCAATGTCGCGATGATGCCGAGCCAGAGGTAAAGGTATCTGCCGAAAGGTTCTCCGAAACGGACGATGAGCGTACGTTTTCCGCTGAGGGCATCCTGATCGCGGTCGCGATAATTGTTCACAACTAATAAGGTATCTATTACCAGTCCGCTGATGAGCGAAGCAATGATGACGTTTGGGGTGAATGTATATGCCTGCACATAGTATGTGCCGCCTACCGGAACAAAGCCGAAGAATATCAGCACCAGTAAGTCGCCCCAACCTTGATAGGAGAGGACGGTGGTATAAAGGAAGGCAAATATTACGCAGAATACTCCCAGCACAATGAGTTCCCATCCTCCGTGAGGCAGTTCTCCCCAACTTGTGTATAGCAATCCAAGACCGGAAATGCAGGATAGAATGACGATGACACCGATTCCCACTTTCATGGCTCCCGGTGTAATCCAGCCTTGTGCGCAGGCACGTTCCGGGCCCAGGCGGTCGGTACGGTCGGTACCTTTTAGGAAGTCGAAGAGGTCGTTGATGAAGTTGGCGGCGATCTGCATACCGCAGGCAAAGAGCATACACAGCAGAGCGGGAACAATTTTGAATTGTCCGTCGGCAAATGCCAGTGAAGTACCTATCATCACAGGAATGATAGCTCCCGTCAAGGTTTTGGGACGGGCTGCAAGGAGCCATGCATGGGGGGAATTCTGTTTGATCTCTTTCATATTCCGGTTTTAGAAGTAAGTTATCATTTACCAATTTTGTAGCAAAGATACAGAAAATGCCTATCTTTGTATTCGTTTATGATGAATAATGTGCTCACTTGCGATGAATAATATACTTGCCTATGATGAAGAATTTATTTTATATATGTATCCTTTCCTTACTATTCTTTTCTTCCTGTAAGTCGGGTAGCAGTATGTTTTCGTCTTCCAAGTCCGGTTCCGGATATAAAGGCATCAGTCGGGTAAGGACTTATGAATTTACCCATCCCGATGTACCAACTGCTTTCGATGGTTTTCGTATTGCCTTTATATCCGACTTGCATTATAGAAGTCTTTTCAAGGAGAAGGGATTGGCTAATTTAGTCAAGTTGCTCAATAACCAGCATGCAGATGCATTGTTGATAGGTGGTGACTTGCATGAAGGTTGCGAATATGTTCAGCCCCTTTTGGCTGCCCTGTCCGGGGTGAAAACACCGATGGGGACGTATGTCGTACTGGGTAATAATGACTATGAAGCCTGTTATGATGATATTGTACGTGGATTACAGAAGTACGGTATGCACTTGCTGGAACATAAAGTAGATACTTTGAGACGGGACGGAGAAGAAATTTTGATTGCCGGCGTGCGCAATCCTTTCAATTTAAAGAAGAATGGCACATCTCCCACACTTGGACTTTCACCCGATGATTTTGTCATTCTGCTGACGCATACGCCTGACTATGCGGAAGATGTTCCCATTACGAATACCGATCTCGTACTTGCCGGACATACTCATGGAGGACAGGTCACTCTATTTGGCTTGTACGCACCAATCATTCCATCCCATTATGGCAAGCGTTTCCGCACCGGATTGAAATACAACTCGCATCACATACCGATGATTATAACCAATGGCATCGGTACATCCAATAAGAACATCCGACTCTTTGCGCCCAGCGAAGTGGTGATGATTATACTGCATCAGCAGAAAGACTAATACCTACTGATGCAGATGGCATCTTTTGCATGTTCACTCACCGGGTAAGAGTACAATACCCAGCTTCTTCTTGCCATCCATCTTTACTGTTACAGGTTGTTCGAAGTGGACATGCCGCAGATACTTGCTTTCGTGTACGGCCGGTTGTGCATTCAGGAAGTCCTGATCATACACGCCATCATTCATAAAAGCATTAATAGTGAAGTAGCCTACACCGAAAGAAGTCAGGTTCTGGAAGAAGTGGGTCCCTTGGCTGGGATCTACGCGATAATTCGTCAATCCGGCTTCCACAATGACGCGGGCGGCACTGATATGTGGCCATTTTACAGGAATACCCAGCCATGTGTCACTGCTACCCCAACGTCCGGGACCAACGAGAACATAGTTCCTGCCTTCATCAAGGAATTGTTGGTTCAGTTTCTCTATTTCCCAGGCAATCTCTTGATTGTGTGATGCGCTGTAATCATCCGTCTTCACATAGATGACATCATAGATATCATTCATAATTCCATGTCCCAGGGAATTGTTGGAGCGAAGCAGTACTTTATCGTCAGGTATGGCTGTCAGATCTTCGTCCAGCATCTCTTTCGTATCTACGATGGGGCGTATCTGCAACAGGTAGAAAGTACCCGATTTGTCCTGTTCCCGACTCATGGTGGCGGCAAATTCTATTTCAACGGGGCGGCGCATTTCCTGTTCACCGTATTTCAGTACCAGTTGCAGTATGCGTGCCAACGGGAAAACGTCGTGTTGCAGGATATTGGCGAAGGTGATGACTTTGCGCCCGCCGGGATATAGACCGTCGCGAATAATCTGGTCGTAGGGATCGTAGGTAGAGGCTATATAATTCAGTGCTCCGTCCTTTTCCGCCTCTTTCACGTGCAGTTTCAACAGGTTGAAGCCGTCGTCCATAGAGAAATCGTGTCCGGCATTACGCAGGTCGAGAGCGTAGAAACGGGTTTGCGTCTCTTTCAGTGCTATTTCCATTTCGCTGGTCTGCAATATCTGATGGGGATGATAGGGAGAGAAGCGGAGTGTCATACCACCGTCTACGATATATTTTCCCAAACCTAGGGCGAGGTTCACAGTACCTTCTTCGGCTTTTTCATCACCGATAGGATAATAGTTCAGCGAGCGTGCCACACCGGACATACTGGGGTAGTAACGGTCACCATATTGGTTGCCGACTACCTCTTGCAGAATGACTGCCATCTTTTCCTGGTCGATGACATTGCTTGTGGCCTGCATATATGCTTTACTGTCGCGGAAGTAGACCGAAGCGTACACGCCTTTTATGGCATCGGACAGCATACGGAGCATTTCGTATTTATCATCCAGATAGGGGATCATATACGTATTGTATATTCCGGCAAAAGGTTGATAGTGTGAATCTTCCAGCAAAGAAGACGAACGGATGGCAAGCGGAGACTTCACTACATCAAAGAAGGTAAAGAAGTCTTCTACCAGTCGGTCGGGTAACTTCGCTTTCAGGAAGTATCGCAGGATCACATCGTCCTCCGCATCCGAAAGGGCTACTTGATACAGATTGTTTGTCTCCATAAACTCGTCGAAGACATCAGTACAGAGCACTACGGTCTTGGGAATGGCAACGCGGGCGTTATCGAATTCTTCGAATTCAGGGTGATGCTTCACCATATTGTCGATGAAAGCGAGGCCGCGCCCTTTACCTCCCAATGAGCCGTCGCCGATGCGGGCGAAGTTGGAGTAGCGGTCGAAACGGTCACGCTTGAACACGGCTACCACACCCTGGTTCTTCATCTTACGGTATTTTACAATTGCTTCGAAGATGATTTTACGGTGGGCGTCCACATCCTGCAAACTGTTCCAGGTGATAGGTTTCAGAAATTCAGCTACCGGGAACATGGCGCGTGAATAGAGCCAACGGCTGACATGGTTGCGGCTGATATGATAAAGGAATGACTCTGCCGGTACGGCAAAAAGGATGTTTTGTAATTCCTTCAGGTTCTTTACACGGGCTATCTCTTCCAGTGTGTCGGGATTGCGGAAGATAAAGTCGCCGAAACCGAAATTGTCCGATACGATGCGGCGCAGGTCTACGTCCATCTTCTTGGAATTCTTATCGATAAAGGCGGCACCATATTTTGAAGCATAAAGCGCATTCTCCGATTCGGACGACTGAATGATGAGCGGTACGAAGGGATCTTCCTTACGGATGGCAGCGCAAAGCTTGATACCGGCAAGTCCGTCCTTTTCACCACGTTCCACACGTGGAAAGCGGACATCGGTAATGACTCCTAATATATTATTTTTGTATTTCTCGTAAATGCCTATAGCTTCTTCATACGTACGGGCCAGTACAATCTTCGGACGTCCACGCATACGCAACGTGCGCTGGTGGGCGTTCAATGCTTCGGTGCTGAACTCCTGGCTCTGTTTCAATACGAACTTATAGAGGTTGGGCAATATGGATGAATAAAAACGGATACCGTCCTCCACAACCAGAATCACCTGCACACCTACTTCATTTACGTCGTGTTCCAGGTTCATCTTGTCCTCTATCAGTTTGATGATAGACACCAGTAGGTCCGTGTTTCCCAGCCAGCAGAAGATATATTCGAAAGGACTCAGGTCTTCGTTGGCGATGCGTTTGGTGATACCGTGGCTGAAAGGGGTCAGTATCACCATGGGAATATGTTCGTAAAGGCTCTTGATGTGTCGCGCCACATCGAAACTGTCGTTATCTCCCGTTCCCGGCATACAGATGATGAGATCGAATGGTACGGTAGAGAGTTGTGCCAAGGCTTCCTCGCAAGTCGATACCTGGGTAAAGCGGGGTGGATAGCGCAGAGAAAGTGAAGTATATTCATTAAAGATTTTTTCGTCAATGCGTCCGTCGTCTTCCAGCATGAAAGCATCATAAGGATTGGCTATCAGAAGGACGTTGAAGATGCGTCGCGTCATCAGGTTAGCGAACTGCGTGTCTTTGAAATAGAGCTGGTTTAATTTAAGCTTGCTGAGCATGGCCTATCACGGTTTATTGGTTTGATGGACAAAAGTAATAGAAATCAAACCTATTTGGATAGTTTTTAAACCACTTTTTTTATATTTGTGTCTAATATTGCATCCGCGAAACCTATAAATGTGTAATGCGGACAGATAATAACGATATTATGATAAAATACATTTTCACCTTACTTATATTTCTCCTTCAATGCTTCACTTTATTTGCCGGTTCGTTTCGTCCCCTGAGTATAAAAGAAGGGTTGAGCAGCCGGCAGGTATTTCAGGTCAGTAAAGATTCTGCCGGTTTTATATGGGCCTATACCCATATGGGGGTAGACCGGTATGACGGCAATGAAATAAAACACTATCAGCTGGACGAAACGGTGGAGTCCAAAGATCATATCCTGTCTTCCACTACCATGACCTGTGATTATTCGGGGAATATCTGGATTGCCTTGAAGAACGGAAAGATATACGCGTACGATAATCGGACGGATGCTTTTCAACTGCGTGTCGATGCATCCGGATATCTTTCTTCTCCGGTCTTGAATAATATCCTTTTTGATGTGGATAACCGCCTTTGGCTGTGTATGTCAACGGGGGTTTACTGTTGGGAAGAAAAGTCCGGCTTATTGCTTGCCGGGTTGAAAGGACAATGCGTCAATTGCATTGTGCAGATAGATGATACTGAATTCTGTGCCGGAACCAATAAAGGTATCTATCGGTTGAAGCGAGCGAATAAAACCGGTTTTTCTTCAGAGGAAGCGATACCTCTTCCCGCGGAAATGCATGTCGAATCATTGTGTGCTTTCGAAGATAAATTATTTGTAGGTACCTTTTCCGACGGGGCTTTTGTCGTGGATAAATCGACAAGGAAGGTGCGGTCTTTCAAAGAGTTCATTCCCCATGTTCCCATTCGCACTTTTGCACAGGCTCCTGATAATACCTTGCTGATAGGAGCTGACGGTGCCGGTGTTTTCCAGATAGACAGAACTACGGAACGGCTTCTGAAGCATTATATCACCAATGAAGATGATGAAAGAAGTCTGAATGGCAATACCGTTTCTGATATTTGTGTAGATGAATTTGGCGGCATTTGGGTGAGTACCTCTACCAATGGCATCAGCTATTTAGACCCCAATATTCCTGATGTAAGGAGAATGAAGCATGAACAGAATAATGCTAATTCCCTGAAATCGGATCATATCAATGTCATATTTCAGGATTCCGAGGGAGATTGCTGGTATGGCACAAACAATGGAGTCAGCCTTTACCGGCACAAACAACGTCAATGGAAGCACTTTCTGGATGGTACGGAGCATGGTTCTAAAGTTGTATTGGCTCTTGCTGAAGATTCAAGAGGAAACATCTGGGTAGGTGGATATGGTATCGGTCTTTATGCTATCCATAAGGGAACAGGCAAGGTGCAAAAGATGGAAAAACGGAAAACCGGTTCGGACAAGGGTGTGGCCACCGATTACATTTATGCTATCCATGCGGAAGGTGATTATCTTTGGATAGGTGGTATTGAAGGCGAATTTACACGCTACAATATGCTGACGGATACTTATACCTATTATCCGATTGATTGTGTAGGAGACTTGAAGTCCGGTAGAGACGGTTCATTACTGATAGCAGGATGTAGTGGTCTGGCTGTTTTCGATAAAGCTACGGGAAAAGCACAGTGGCATCAGAAGTTCGGAGATATTTCCCTGCACTATCCTATCCGATGCTTATTGCAATCTTCATCCGGAGATATATGGCTTGCCACCGACGGAGAAGGATTGGTACGTTTCAACCCTGATAGAGGAGAGGCGCGTGCCTATACTACGGATGACGGTCTTGCTTCCAATTCCATTAATAGCCTGTTGGAAGATAACGATGGCCGTATCTGGTTCAGTACGGAAAAAGAACTCTATTGCCTGGACTTATCAAACGATATTCTGATCAGTGCAAACGATTTTCTGGATATCACCTGGGGATATTATAACCCTAATTCAGCCTTCAAGCCGGACGACGGATGCCTTGCTTTTGGTACGGCGGAGGGAGTGATAACCTTTTCTCCTTCGCTGAACTTCGGACAGCATGGCCCTATCGAACTGATACTGACAGATTTTAAATTGCTTTATGAATCGGTGAAGGCGGGTATGAAAGGTTCCCTTTTAAAGACTAATATCAACGACACGCAGAAGATCGGCTTGAACTATAACCAGAATTCATTCTCCATTTCTTTCTCTGCCATCAATTTTACGGCTCCGCACAGAATAAGGTATGAGTATATGTTGGAGGGGCATAATGAAGAATGGGAACATTCCAATTCGGTGCGGAGCGTGAACTATATGGACCTTTCTTCCGGTACATACACATTCCGGTTGCGGGCATTCGATAAATATACCGGACAACAGATAGGGGAGCGCAGCCTGAAGGTGGTAATCAGTAGTCCTTACTGGGTTTCATGGTGGGCACTGCTGTTTTATTTTATATTGCTTTCTGTCTTTGTTTATATCTTTGTGCAGTATCGGAGGCATAAAGCCAATGAAGACCGGGTAAAGGAGAAGATACGTTCCTTTATCAGCATAGCGCATGATATACGCACCCCGATCAGCTTGATAAAGGCACCTCTGAGCGAACTTGAAGCACAGCGGGAGCTTCCGGAAGAAAGTAAGAAGACAGTGGCGGTAGCTGTGAAGAATGCCGAGAAACTGTTGAGTATGGTTACTCAGTTGTTGGACTTACAGAAAACGGAACTGCATGCCGAATGTCTGAAAGTCTCTCCTTACGATATCAAAGCTTATCTGGAAGAAAAGATAGCGGAGTTCCACATGGCCGTCCTGCAAAAGGGAGTGGAAATTCAGTTGAAGGCAGAGGCGGACATGCCGCAGGTGTGGATGGACCGGGATAAGATGGATCATATTGTGGACAATCTCCTTTCGAATGCCTTGAAATATACGGAGAAAGGGATTATCTATATTACGGTAAGAACAACGAAGAAGAAATGGTCGATTGAAGTAAAAGATACAGGTATCGGCATTCCAAAAGAAGAACAAAGAAATATCTTTCATGAGTATTATCGGGCACAGAATGCCATGAACTTTCAGGAAACAGGTTCAGGTATCGGGCTGATGATTACACGGAGGATTGTGAAGCAGCATCACGGTGATATTTCGTTTAGCAGTACGGAAGGTAAAGGGACGATATTTACCGTTACATTCCCGTTGAAGATAAAGTCGGGGATAGTTGTTGAGCGAAAAGAAAATACGCAGGAAATACCCACTGTTGATACCTTCCCGGAACAAGAAGATGCCGGTAAGAATGTGTTGCTTCTGGCTGAGGATGATAAAGATATGAGGGAGTATCTGATGAACAGTTTGTCATCAGAATATAAAGTAATCGGAGTGCCCGATGGCGGGAAGGCTTTGGAGATGGCAAGGGAGATCAATCCGGATATCATTATTTCGGATATTGTCATGCCCGTGTTAGAAGGTGATGAATTGTGCCGTATACTGAAGTCTTCTGTCGATACGAGCCATATTCCTGTGATACTATTGACGGCTCTGAGTGAAAGGGAGAATATCATATTCGGACTCGAAGCCGGGGCGAATGATTATATAATTAAACCTTTCGACCTCTCTGTCCTGAAAGTCCGGATACGGAATATCCTCCAGAACAGGCAGCATCTTCGCGATACGGTGCTGTCCATGGATACTCCACCGGAAGATACGGATTATACCAGCCAGCTGGACAAAGAGTTTATGGATAAAGTGATGGAAGTGATTGATGAAGAACTTTCTAATTCAGAATTCTCTATCAACGACTTTTGCCGTATGCTGGGCATGAGCCGTACTTCCGTTTATAATAAGATCAAGACCTTGACCGGGCAGGGACCTAATGATTTTATCCGTATTGTCCGTCTGAATAAGGCGAAAGAACTTCTGGCTTCCCGAAGATTTTCGATTGGTGAAGTATCTTCCATGGTTGGATTTTCTGATTCAAAATACTTCAGTACTTGCTTTAAAAAGCAGTTTGGTACGAGTCCCAGCAAGATTTAAAGTATTAAAGATAGCTTTTTAACCACCACGGACAGGTATCAAACCTTTTTTGTTAGATAATCAACTCCCGTTTTCCTGATAGTGCGTAATATTGTGGACAGTAAACAATATTAAAAACGCAATAAAGAATGGAAACTTATTTAGGTCTTGATTTGGGTGGAACCAAGCTACTGATTGGTGAGGTGGACAGCCATGGTAATATTTTAAGGTATAAGAAATATGACTCCGGATATTTTAACCAGCAAGCAGCTTCGGAAATCATAAAGTCGTCACTCGATGATTATATCCGTACGGTGGGTTGGTGTGACCAGAAACCTGTCGGTATGGGAGTCGGGCTGATAGGGCGTGTAGATCCTAATCAGGGCATTTGGTTACAGATTGATCCGAGTCGGACGCAACCGATAGCGCTGGCAAAGGAATTGTCGGATATTTATGGTATCCCCTGCCATATAGATAATGATGTGAAAAGTGCCACTCGCGCTGAACGTGTCTGGGGATTCGGACAAATATCCAAGAACTTTATTTATATTAATGTAGGTACAGGTATTGCCGTCGGTACGGTTATCAATGGCAGGCAGATACGTGGCAGTCACTTCAATGCGGGTGAGGTAGGGCACGTGCGTGTGGGAGTGAATCTTGGCATTAAGTGTGGTTGTGGAAGAATGGATTGTGTGGAGGCCATTGCTGCCGGTATCGGTTTTGATAATTGCGCCCGTCTTCTTCGCAACCGGTATGAAACCAATCTGCATATCCCGGCAGAAAAGGGAGAACGAGTACTGATCAGCGAAGTCTTTGCGCTAAGCCAGAAAGGAGATCCTTTGTGTGTGGCTCTGGTTGAAAATGCTTCGGAAGCTTTGGCAAATCTTATCATGAATCTGGTACGGGTTACTGATCCTGATACGGTGGTATTGGGTGGCGGCATTGTGTCCGACGGATATATTCATGAGAAAATACTGGAGAAACTTCATCCTACTACGATGCGCTTTGTAACCAATGGCGTGGTTATCACTAAACTTAACCCGGGTTTTATAGGTTTGTTGGGTGCGGGCGCAGTGGCGATGAATATGTAAATAGTGATTAATGATTAGTGATAAGAAAGTGGGCTCATGAAAATAACTATAGCAAAGAGTGAAAAAGAGTTTGATTGTATCGCTGCATGGCGCATTATTGGTGAAATTCTGAATAAGCCGGAAAGTGTTATCGGACTTTCTACAGGGCGTACTACCGGCAACCTGCATCGCCTGGTTGGAGAAATCTATTCCCGATATCCTTTTGATGTTTCTTCTGTTACATTCTTCGGACTGGACGAGGTGACTAATGTACCCCGTGAGTATGCAGGTGCATGTTACACAATGCTGAAGACAGAACTGATCGATACGCTGGGCATCCAAGAAGATAACTTCTTGATGCTACCTACAGTCTCTGATGATTTTGACAAAGCCTGCAAGCTTTTCCAGCAAGAAATAGAGAGCCGTGGAGGTATTGACCTATTGATTTTGGGATTGGGTGAGAATGGCCATCTGGGTTTTAACCAACCTGGTTCTCCCTTAGGAGGAGAAACATGGGTGACTCAAATGAATACGGAACTGGAAGAACGTATCCGACGGGAAACGAATACACCGCCGGAGAAAGAACTGGGTGGTGCTACTTTGGGAATCCGGAACATCATGCAGGCCCGTAAAATCGTATTGGTTGCCAAAGGTGCGAATAAGGCGGATATTGTCAGGAAAATGCTGGAGGGACCCGTTACACCGGAAGTTCCTGCATCGGTACTTCAGCTTCACCCGAATTGCGAATTTCTTTTATTTAATACATGATACTATGACACAACAAGAAAAACAAGTGAACTATATGGGGCCATTTATCACAATGGTATTCCTGTTTTTCATTGTAGGTTTCCTTACTACTGCCAATACTCAGTTCCAGGGACCGCTGAAAGAAACATTCCTTGCCGAAGTGGGTGGCCTGAAAAACACATTCGCCACATTGATTACCTTCTCCTGGTTCCTGGCTTATCCGATCTGTGGTCGGGTAGGGTCGTCCTGGATTAGTAAATATGGCTATAAAGGTACGCTGATGCGCGGACTGTTGGTAATGGTGGTTGGTTTGGGATTATTTTTCGCTTCCTCTTATTTTACGGTTTTCTTTCCGGAAGCCAACTGGCATGCTGGAGGAAATGTTATTCCCGGTGGTTTCTTTATTTTCCTTTTGGGGTCTTTTGTGGTGGGAGCTTCTGCTACCATCTTGCAGGTGGTTATCAATCCTTATCTCACGGCTTGCCATGTGAAAGGTACGCAAGCCATTCAACGTCTTGCCATTGGTGGCTCAGCCAATTCTGTAGGAACCACTTTGGCACCTTATTTTGTTACGGGTGTTGTTTTCGGTGGCCTGGCAATGGAAGATATCCGGATAGATCAGTTAATGATTCCGTTCCTGGTGTTGATAGTGGTGATTTCTTTGATTGTTTTCCTGTTAATGAAACTATCTTTGCCGGATATACAGGGAACTCGGATAGAGAAAGGTGAGAAGCTGGAAAAGAGTATCTGGTCGTTCCGGCATCTCACTTTAGGAGTCTGTGCTATATTCTGTTATGTGGGCGTGGAAGTCTGTATAGGTGCCAATATCAATCTGTATGCCATTGAAATGAATTATGCATCTCCGGCATTAATGGCTACACTGTATTGGGGCGGGATGCTCGTGGGGCGGTTGGTAGGAAGCTCTTTGAGTAAGATTTCTCCTCGTGTGCAGTTGGTTGTAACTACGGTTTCGGCAGGAGCACTTGCTTTGTTGGCTATCCTTCTGAATAATCCGTGGTTGCTGACGGCAGTCGGATTGTTCCATTCTATTATGTGGGGAGCCATCTTTACCCTGTCCGTAGCCCATTTGGGCAAATATACATCTGTGGCTTCCGGGGTATTTATGATAGGTGTAGTGGGTGGTGCCATCCTGCCTTTGTTGCAGGGAATACTGGCTGATGTGCTCGGAAGTTGGAGATGGTCTTGGTTTATTGTACTTTTGGGCGAGATATTCATGCTCTATTACGCATTGATAGGTTCACGTATTCGTCAAACAGCTGATTAATTATAATACTTATGAAAAAGATTAGAATGATGATGGCGACTGCTTTAGCCATATTGGCTTCATGCAGCACCACCAAGTCGGGGGAAAGCACAGCGAACCCCTTGAGTTCCAAAGTGATTGTGGCGTATGTAACTTCTTGGAGTAACATCGTGCCGGAACCCCAGTACATGACGCATATTAATTATGCTTTCGGTCATGTAAACGAAAGTTTTGATGGCGTCAGGATTGACAATGAAGAACGCTTGAAACAAATTGTGGACCTGAAGAAGCAAAATCCCGAATTGAAAGTACTTCTGTCTGTCGGCGGATGGGGGAGTGGACGTTTCAGTGAAATGGCTGCCAATGATGAATATCGCCGGGCATTTGCTAAGGATTGCGACCGGGTAGTGAAGGAATTTGATCTGGATGGCATCGATATCGATTGGGAATATCCCACGAGTTCAATGGCGAACATTTCAGCTTCACCCGATGACACGGAGAACTTTACACTTCTGATGAAAGATATCAGGGCAGCGATAGGTGATCAGAAGGAATTGACACTTGCCACTGTGGCTTCAGCGAAGTATATCGACTTCAAAGCTATTCTTCCTTTTATTAACTTTGTGAATATCATGGCTTATGACATGGCCTCTGCACCGAAACACCATTCGGCACTTTATCGGTCTGCAAACAGTGGAGGCATTACGTCGGATGAGGCTGTTACTGCGCATCTGAAAGCCGGTGTGCCACCTTCCATGCTGGTGATGGGGATGCCTTTTTATGGTCGTGGCGGAGATGGATACCCCAGTTTCCAGGATTTTAATAAAGTAGGAAGTACCGGTGGTGATTATACTGAAAAGTGGGATACGGTTGCCCAGGTTCCTTATCTGGTTAATAAAAATGATACGCTGGTATTCGGTTTTGAAAATGCCCGTTCACTGGCAATCAAGTGTCAATATATCTTGGATAGAGATTTATTGGGTGGTATGTATTGGGACTATAGTGGTGATAATGAGCAAGGAGATTTGCGTCGTACGGTGGCTGAGAATCTGCTTGGTAAGAAGCATAGAACTAAGGTGCTGGTCTTGACGGAAAGAGGTGGTCAGCATGGTGGATTTACGGATGCGGGTCTGAAGTGGCTGACTGATGAAAGTAGAAAGATGAATTTCAGTATTACCGAGATAAACAATGCCAAACCTATTACGGAGACTTATCTGTCCCAGTTCAATCTGATTATCCAGTTGGATTATCCTCCTTATACATGGCCGAAAGAAGCGGAAGATGCTTTCGTCAAATATATAGAGGAAGGTAAAGGTGGTTGGATCGGTTTCCATCATGCCACTTTGTTGGGTGAGTTTGACGGTTTTCCACTGTGGCAATGGTTCTCTGATTTTATGGGTGGTGTACGTTTCCAGAATTATATAGCGCCGCTTGCTGATGGTACGGTGCTTGTGGAGGATAAGAAACACCCGGTGATGAAGGGAGTACAGGCTTCTTTCGTGGTGCCTGATGATGAGTGGTACACTTATGACAAGAGTCCACGTCCGAATGTGCGTGTGCTAGCCAGTGTTGATGAGGCTACCTATACGCCTGCTTCGGATATCAAGATGGGCGATCATCCTGTGGTATGGGTGAACGAAGGTAAAAAAGCGCGCAATGTTTATTTCCAGATAGGGCACAGCAAGAGGCTGTATGAGACGGAAGATTTCACGAAGATGTTCAGGAATGCTATTAACTGGACGTTAGGAAAATGATGAATGTTTTCCTTCTTATGGCTCTTCTATAAAGAAAGTGCCGAAAACAATCACTAAGTAGGGTGATTGTTTCTGGCACTTTGCTGCTATAAATAATTCGATCAGTACGAATAGCTTATAAAATATTTTACTGATGAGTTTTCTTTTGTGAAGATGGTTAGTTATTTGTGGGATGAAAGTAATGCTTTATATTGTTGAGCTATAAAAGCCCAGGTATAATGTTGCTTTGCAATCTCCCGCATCTTGTATCCGTCCTCGGGGCTGTCATGTAGCAATTCTACCAGTTCTTCATTTGTTTTGAAGTAATGAGCTTCGTTTTCTGTTGTCTCACGATTATAAATCACGTCGTAAGCTAGAATCGGTTTGCCGAAAAACATAGCTTCCACTAACGAAGGGTTTGTGCCGCCTGCGCTATGTCCGTGGATATAGCACCTGCATTGGTTGCGCAGTGCATAGAGTATATCAAGGTCATACACAGAATCTACCATCTGTATATTTTTCCGACCACAATATTCTTCTTTGAGTTGTCGGCTGTATTCGCTCCGTTCCCAATTTCCCACAAACACCAGATTCTTTCCAGAAGTAGCAAAGGCTTTCAGGATCAGATGACAGTTGTTTTCCGGTTCAATACGGCATACACTGACAGCGTAGTTTCCGGGAGCGATTCCGTATTGCCTCAGAATTTCGTTCTGCCTTTCTTCGGTGACATTTCTTTGTGCATGATCTCCTCCATAGGCTACTAATTCGGCTTTCTTATGATACGTATTCCATACGTAGTCCTGTATTCCTTTATTGTCGGCTATGATTACGTCAGCATAGCGTACGGCCATCGCTTCACTTGTTCGCAGAAACCATCTGGCAAACTTACCCCATTTGGCCCTCCGGTGTTCCAACCCGTCAATGTTCACTATTAATTGCTTCCGATACAACAGTCTGAAGACGGGCAAAAAAACACAGCCTGACACACCTAATATGATTACGGTATCATAACCTCGCAAACATCTAAGCATCGACAAAATATCATAAGGAGTGCTTTGCATCCCATTGGCATGGAATAGCGGGATGTACTTCAGTTGTGCTCCTTTGTAGGTTTTCATGCGTGTGGTATAATCCTTACCACTACAAAAAACGGTATAACGGACTTCGGAGCAACAGTTATCACCAATAATGTTCTCCACCAAAGTCTCAAAGCCGCCATATTTTGCAGGCACACCTTGGATGCCTACGATAGCTACTTGTTTCATAAATATAAAAGGATTATATATTGAAGTTTCTTTCATAAAAGATATTTTTCTGCGATATGGAATTGAAATATATAATAATAGACTAAGTATAGTTTGTGACAAGAATACTGGATGGTTTCTAAATTATGCAGATATATCTTGTATAAACTCAAAGAATAATAAATCAGATAGATTTATGTAATGATCTTTTGTGTAATTTTAGAAGATATAACAAGTCTTTATGAGTGAATAAATTAGAGATGGATTTTTGGCGATCTTTTCCAAATCGCAAGGAACTACTTTCGATCTAGACGAATAGGTTTTATCGTATGTTTGGTAGCGTTGTCGTCAATCTCCGCCTTATTGCTATTTATATAGTGGCATATGGCATCCCCTTTTACTTACTGCATAATGAATAATCTTGAAGAGCAAGTATGATTGCGCATTTTATTAATATAGGCTTAAACCTCTCCAAATCTCACTTAAAATTGAAAGTGAGCACTGTGTTATTCTTCTATTCGTTCTTCTCCGGAGGGAAGATGGATATGATAATCCGCCACAATCCAATAAAATTCTGAAATAAGATTTATAGTTTCGGTTAAATGGTTGTCAGCTTCGATAACAAGTCCTTATATCGATATCGTAGAATTATATCCTTCCAATGTTTGCCTTGCTGTATTTTCCCACTTGTATTTATTTTTAATTCTGTCCTGAAGTTTTTTATTAAAAGGAGATTTATAAGCAGCTTCTACAGCGTTTTTAATAGAAGACAAATCATTCGGTTCACAATAGAATGCAAAATCTTTAAAGTAATCTTCTGTATCTCCTTTTTTTGTTACAACCACGTTAGTGTGCATAATACCTGCTTCCAAAGAAGATAACCCTGGGGTTTCCATCCACGAAGCTAAAATATGAACCTTGGCCAACTTGTAAAATTGAGGTAACTTTTCATGCTCTATCTGCCCCAAAAAGAAAGTATTTTCGTTTGCCTCTTTTTTACATTTTTCAAAGTACTTTTTAAAGTTAGCTCCAGCTTTACCAATGAAAATGAATTTATAAGGAAGTTCTTTACAAGCTCGGATAATGTTCAACTGATTCTTTCTTCCTTCAATACGAGAAACACAAAGTACACAATCTCTATATTTTTCAAGTTCAGGAGATACTTGAATCTTATCGTAATCAAACTTATTCACGTCTACCGCATTAGCTACTGACACATAGTTGTATTCTTTTAAATTGAAATCATTAACCACTCGCAGCATTTCCGAATCAGAGTTAGGCAAAAACACATCAATCATTTTTATGATTTTCTTTTGCAATCTTTTATGGCCATTTAATAAATAAATAGCTGTTCCCTTGTTAAACTCAAAATTCAGAATAGCTCTTGCTATGACCTTTAAATACTCTATTTGAGTAATAGAAAGCAAATTGTTCAATAACTGTAATATACCGCCACGCGCTTTTTTCTCGTATTCTTCATACGGTCCATATATCGTAGAGAGCGCAACTTTTTTGCCCTGTTTCTTTGCATTTTTCACTTGTAGGTATAATTCTTGTGGACGCATTAGATTAAAGACATGTACGATATCATAATCAGATAAGTCGGGAGTTAAATCCAAAGACACTTCAACTTTTATACCTAATTTTTCTAAATATTCTTTGGTTTTCAATATCTGTGTAGTGTCACCACCAGGAACACTATAAAGGGTCTTACGGGACTGGAATAATACTTTCATTTTTTTGATTTAAAAAAGTTACAATTCTGGCACAAGCTTGTCCGTCTCCATAAGGATTGATCGCCATACTCATCTTCTTGTAGTGAACATCATTGTCCAATAAAGCAGATACTTCCTCTATTATTTCGTTGTAATTAGTACCTACCAATTTTACGGTTCCAGCTATTACAGCTTCTGGACGTTCTGTCGTATCTCTCATCACAAGTACGGGCTTACCTAATCCCGGAGCCTCTTCCTGTATGCCGCCACTATCAGTAAGAACAAGGGTTGATTTTTCCATAAGATATACGAATGAGACATATTCGAGTGGCTCAATGAAAAACATATTGTCAAGATTACTCAAATCCTTTCCGAACACTTCATGTATAGGGCTACGCACATTGGGATTTAGATGCATGGGATACACAAAGTCTACATTTGGATATTTCTTTGTCAAATCCTTTATGGCTATGCACATACTGATAAAACCATTACCAAAATTCTCACGCCGATGTCCTGTGATAAGAATTAATTTTCGTCCATTTTCAAGTCGTTTAGTATTGTAGCCTACTTGGTTAATCACCTTTGCTAATTTTAATTGCAATGTTTTACTATCTTTTATTTTTTTTACTACCATGTGCAATGCATCTATAACAGTATTTCCTGTTACAACAATCTGAGCTGCTTTCACTCCTTCATCCAATAAGTTTTGTCTGCTCAACATAGTAGGCGAGAAATGATAAGTGGTAATACGTCCCGTAATCTGTCGATTCATTTCTTCAGGCCACGGGCTATATACATTATGTGTTCTTAGTCCCGCTTCAATGTGCCCTACGGGAATTTGTTGATAAAAAGCGGCAAGAGCTGCTGCCATTGAGGTGGTTGTGTCACCATGAACAAATACTAAGTCTGGTTGTACAGTTTTTAGTACATCTCGCATACCGGTCAAAACTCTGGACGTTACATCATATAAATCCTGTCCTTGTTTCATGATATTCAAATCAAAATTTGGTATGATATCAAAAATATCCAAAACTTGATCCAACATTTCACGATGTTGTCCTGTGACACAGACTATTGTTTCAAATTTCTTAGATTGTTTTTGAAATTCCTTAACAAGAGGTGCCATCTTGATAGCTTCCGGGCGTGTCCCGAAAACAAGCATAATTTTTATAATCATTTGCGGTAAAATATTTATTAGTATATAGAAATATGATAGCAAACCAGACTAATTGCACATTGATACCATTGAGCATAACACTAAAAAACCATAATATGTAGCTTATTGGGGCTGTACGTTCTGTACATACAAGAAATGTAAAAATACTCCAAATTAGAAAAAATAATATTCCATAGTCTACTCCTAATGTGAATGCTGTTGAAATAGACTTTGTGTTTTTATTAACCGCCGGCATTTGATTTATAAGATCATTTTTCATATAATCAATACCTTTTCCAGTCCAAGTTTTAGCATTTGTTATATCTGCATTCTTTATTGCTATTACGCTTGGAACTATTCGAAAGGCAGCACTTAAATCTGCTTTTATTATTTCTTTTTCATTTAACGTTAAAGTACTCTTTATTGTGGATGCTGTGCGTTTTAACGGTTTGAAATTAGAATTTAGTAATAAAGGAGATGTAATAAATGCTGATAATAGGATAATAGCAATATATTTCTTGTTGCATAGTTTTAGACAGATTATACTAAGATATAACATTGCAGTTCCACTTATCATTGTTATCATAGACCATAAGAAACATCCCCATATCCACCCGTCATTACGAAAATCGTATTGTAAGTTATACTTCCTTTTTAAAATATATTCTTTAATCGTTAAATAGCAATACATTAATATGCCTAGATAAACAGCACTATGAGAAGGCTCGGGACTTAAAGTATTAAGTTTCCAAGGATTAAAAATATTATAATTAGAAACATTAAGTATGGGTAAATGAAAGAGGACACAGCATTGTTGAATTATTAATACAATACAGTAGGCATATATTAAGCACTTGATTATTTTTAAATAATCCAATATTTCCAGTGAACTTTCACTTAAAACACGAACATATCCCATGAAGGTTAAGCAAAACATTATAGAATATAAGATTGTGCTCCATCTTAATGAAATTGGGTTAAAGACCGCTGAGGAGATTATCATGGTTGTTAGTAATAGTATAAGTATTATATCTATTTTGTATATATATGGATATCTTATAATTGTAATAGGTGATAACGACATCATTCCGATTAATAATAAGTTTCTGTTTTCTCCTCCAAGTAAATAGGATATTGAAATAGATATTATTATTAGTATAGCTTTTGTCGCAAATGAGTTACTTAATCTTGCAAAAAAAATCATATATGTATTTTTCTAATAAACAAAAAGGCTTTATGAAATAAAAACATACACATTTGAATATACTATGTTTCCTATATAACTTAGTGTAAAGCAGCATACTATCAAAAAGTAATTTGTACTTACTAGCAGTATTGTACGATTTACTTATAGTAGGTGACCTGTGAGCATGAATATAGTCAATGTCTAAAAGAATATAATTATTTAAATTTGCTTCTTTTACTTTATAAGCAATAAAAGCTTCTTCTCCATATAAAAATGTTCCAGGATTAAAATATCCAATTGATTTGAAGACATCTGCCGAGGAAAACATAAAGCTACCTGGTATGAGGTCTACTTGCATGGCTCTATTACCTTCATCAACAATTTCAGAATATTTATTGCCTTTATAAAATTTATTTAGACAGATGAACATAGACAAACAATCTTCTGCAAAATTATTCAATCGATTAGGTAATCGTATTTTCCTATCAGGAGTTTTCATCAAAGGTGCTATGATGGCAGGATTGTTAAGTTCTGTATAATGTTTAACTAATATTTCAAAGCAATTATCATTTAGTATTATATCATTATTAAGAATTGCTATATAATGAGGCTTAATATTTTCTTCTAAATAGTTCAAACCAAAGTTATTGCCTTTGGCATAGCCTAAATTTTCATCTGTTTGCAAAACAACTACATTGGGAAACTCATTCTCTAACGGTTTTAAATTTTTGAATGAGGCATTAGAAGAGCAATTATCAACTATCACAATCTTTTGATGAGCTGCAATAGTTTGATTTTGTAACTCTTGAACCAATCTTATTGTATCTTCGTAGGTGTTGTAATTTAAGATGACAATACCTATCTTATTATCTACCTTCCCCATCATTGCACGAATCTGATAAAAGAATATGTTTCATTTTATTATAAGCTATATCCCAAGAGAAGTTTTTCATATAAATATTTCCATTTGTTGCCAAATTAAATCTCAATTCGTCGTCTTCTATGAGTTCTATTATATTAGCTGCGAGTTTTTGCGGATCCTTAATGGGAGATAATAGTGCTGTTTCCCTATTCTTAGCCAATGTTTTATATCCTCCGATATCAGTACATGCAATAGCTGCTCCGCACAACATAGCTTCACCAATGACTAAGCCCATTCCCTCCGAGTGGCTAGTACCTATATATATCGCAGAGTTATTATATATCTCATTAAGTTTTTTGGGAGACGGGTTTTTGTAGAATATTATCCAAGGTGGTAGGTTCTCACTTGGTGAATCTTTACCAAAGAAGATTGCTTTCAGTTGGGGAAATTGCTTCTTGACAATATTGAGTGCGTCTATTCCATCCTTACAACCTTTTAATAATGATGTATGATATAGCATAGTTACACTATGTTTATTTTTCTCCTTAATTGGTAGTGAGATGTAGAATTTATTACTGTCAAAACCATTATGAATTAATTCTGCTATACCTCCAGCACTTTTGACAATATCGAGCAAATTTTCTGAAATAACTATCTTTTTCATAGGTAGACGATAACTTTGAAAAACCTTATCCTCGTTAAACTTACCCCAGTTTTCAAATCCTTGTATGAAATAAAATTTATTGTTGTTATTTATATTGTTGAATTTGGCCAACTCCATAGCTGTTTCAATTGAAGTGGCAATATATATATCGCTTATGGGAACTTCCTGTTCAGACAAGTTCCAAGTTAATTTTAATTTTGCCCTACTATCTAGATTAAACCATTTACCAATGCCACAACATTTATAAACTTTGGATATCAAGAAAAGAATAATCAACTTTGTTTTATGTAAAAAACCATAACTATACCATAAAAGATGTATTGGGAAAACAATATTGACCACATAACCATCTGCGATCAGTCTATTTGTGTATTCATAAACAATCTTGTATCCTCCAATAGGCTTGTTACTATATCCTGGTAACAAAAAAGTAATATATTTTATCATGTTTTTGTATTTAAAGAAAAATCATTTGGCTATCTGTTGTATCCCTAAGATATGGACATTTTTAGAATATAGCCTTATTTAATGATATTGATTAACTCCTTAATACTTGAAGGTGATGGTACTAGCCACGAGAAAGTATCTCTAAATGACATTAGTTCCTCTTGTATGTATTGGCCGTAGTTCTCTATCTCTACAATATTGGTTAATGCTATCGCATTGATATTATAGAATAGTTTTGCTGTTACTAATACTGTAGATGAGAAGCTAATTAATGCTTTTATGTCTCCCTTTAAATACGTAACAATGTACTCAAACGAAATGTTATTATTGGTGAATATTTCACAATTCAAATGGCTATAATATGTAGCTGCATCTTTTTCGTAAGGGTGTGGTTTCAGTATCACCTTAAAACCTTTGACATTTAGGCTGTCAATGAGTTGCTTTAAGGTCGATATATCTGTATTTTTATAGATTTTATCACGCTTATATGCTTGGGTACAGATAATTACAGATTCTCTTAATGGCTCAATATTATACGTTTCATTATGTAAATCTGTACATTTTGAATGTAAGATCTTTTTGTAATACTCTATAGCAACGGAGTTGGGACACAACTGGTCACCCTCGTAAAATAAGTTGTAATTGGAGTAATACAATCCTTTTGTGAATATAGTATAGATCCAATTATTGATTGCTTTGACCCCATACGATAATAGTTCTTTTAGAATATTATTAGGCCTATTATGATTTTTAAAAAATTTGGAATATGAAAACTTGTTACATTGAAAATATGTAGCTAATCCCTCTTCATAGAGTATGAAATGAAACTTTTTATTTTTTATCTTCCGACAAATTGCGGAGTACACATTGATATTAATCGACCATGGAGAACAGATGTAAATGGCATTATCTAAGCATACTTTTTTCTCTACCGATAGTGCGGAATAAATATTTGCACATATATTTTTTACTATATATAATGTTGTGAAAAGAGGGTATTCTAGATAATAGTATTTACAGCATTTATTCTGAAAATGGGTGTTGTTTATTATCGGAATACTATCTAATGAAGCAATCTCAATCAAGACTAACCCGTTGACAATAACCCCCTTATCTTCAAGGGACTTGATGGATACATCAACTCCACTTGCATGCCACGGGGTGACTGCAGAGGCCACAAAGTTAATATTATTTTTTTGTATGAACTCCGAAAGTTCCTCGTACTTTAAACGTTCAATCATTATTTCCAAGTATTACATTTTCGATGAATTCTCTTACGCAACCTTCCCCTCCTTTTGCCTTAGTGATATATATACCATCTATTTCTTTGACTGATTTCATTGCATCTAATGGGCAAGCTGAGACTCCAACGGCGGATAAAAGTTCGAAGCAGTTTATATCGTCTCCAATATAAGCAACTTCATTTATTGAAATATTTTCTTTTTCGCAGATATCCAATGCAGCAGCTAATTTACCTCCATTTCTTTTACCTTGATATAGGTAGTCGATTTTTAGTTTCTTAGCCCTGTTTTTTACGATAATAGTATCTTCAGATGTAATGATCCCTGTTTTTATACCTTTTTCGCGAAGTAGTTGAAATCCCATTCCATCACGTGTATTGAACTTCTTTAGCTCATCGTTACTTTCACTATAATACATCCCTCCATCTGTAAGAACACCATCGATATCAGAGAGAAAAAGTTTTATCTGCGGTTTGGAGGTAAGCAATTGATGGGAGAGGACATGTCTTCGCATCATGTTTTCAAGAATAATCCAATCATCAGGTTCGTCAATTTCCGTTGCAGTGTATTCAGGCATTTCGTAAATTCCTATATTACCGCTCAATCGATTGCCATTGCTAAGAATATTTTTAACTGTATTGATATAGAACGCTCCATTTTCCATCAATATTCCTTTGAAGTTCTGTCTACGAGGGCGGTTCATATAATCATAGTTTATAGATGTTCCGTCTTCGTTCCAAAAGAAGCGATAATTGCGTACACAAGTGATAATACTGTCATACTTGTTTTCAGAATATATTCTCAATGCTTCCGTAAAATGTGTGGCCCCGGTTAAGGGTGAAGTGGCTTGTACAAGCATAAAGATGGTATCGTTTGCAATCTTAACATTGTAAATATACTCTAACATGACGCTTTCAGTGCTTGCCGTATCGCAAGCGTTCTCTGCAGAACGGCGATAGAGTGTAACTTTTTTATAGTTGTACGACTTTACTGTACTCCAAATTTTATCAGAGTCTGTTGCGATGACAATTTCGTCCACCTTTGGACAATTTTCTAAAGCTTCAATGCTCCAGCAAACAAGTGGTTTACCACAAAGTAATTTGATGTTTTTGAGAGGAATAGATTTACTTCCTTCTCTAACAGGTATAAATGCGATTGTTTTCATCACCACTTTATTTGATTTTTCTTCAACTTATTACGCTGTACCATCTCGATGTCAAGCACATCTTTTTGTTTATACGTCAGAGATTTGGCCACGGCACGGCAGTCTCGTGCAAGCTTACGAACACCGTCAGGTTCAAGACTGGCAGCATGGTCTGTACCTTTCCAAGTGCGGTCCAGTGTATAATGACGTTCTATCCATTCTGCGCCAAGGGCAACTGCGGCACTATCTACAGCTATACCAAGATGATGACCGGAAAAACCTATGGCTTTCACTCTATTTGCGTATTCTTTGCGCATGCGTGTCAACTCAAGAAGGCAAATATCGTCGAATGGCACAGGATAACCACTTGTACAGTTATAAAGAACCACGTCTTTGGCCCTTTCTTCTCTTTCGAAGAAATTTACAATTTCTTCTTCCTCTTCCTTTGTTGTCATTCCGAAGGAAAGGTGTATCTCACCACCAAAATTATCACATAGATATTGTAATAACGGTTTGTTTAGGTTACATGCAGATGGGATTTTAATAAGCTTCGGATTAAGGGATGTTATCTCCTTTGCCGAAGTCAAATCCCATACAGAAGTGGAATACTCCACTCCAAATTCATTACACCATTCCTGTAATTGACGATGTTGATCAAGTGTAAACTCTAGGAATTCCCGATGTTCACCGTATGTTACTCCGTATGAATTCTCGGGATGAGGATGCGGGGTGTTATATTCTTCAAGAGTTAGTAATTCCTTGTTACAACGTTTCTGGAACTTGACCACATCAATTTTGCAATAGGTAGCAGCAGTCATTATCAATTCTTTTGCGATTGCCATATCACCCTTGTGATTACAGCCAATCTCAGCAATAATTTTAGGTACCATAATTATTTTTTTTCTTGGTGGGTAAATAGATCTTTTAATCTCTTAATACGCCTAGTAATGGAGACATCTATTTGAACAACGGTATAGATATATCTTTGAGGGAGTAGTCTAAATATGCGATATCTGATCATATTAGAACTAAATATGTTTCCTTTTAGGAAAGGGGCTATTTGTTTGTCGGCTTCGCTCCTAAATCCATTTATTAAATAATAAATGGATTTTCTATATGCAAGTAATGATAGATATTTTTTCTTGTAAGGGTCTTTATCTATGAGTTGTGTGAATGAATATCCGTCAATGTCCTTTCTGTTTTTGCGCATACGCCAACCCTCTGAAACTAAATTGTAATAAGATAGTTTTTTATTACTATATGCACACTTGCAAACTGATGCAGCTTTTGCCCAAGTATAAAGGTCTTCAGCATCTATCATTCCTACTGGAAACATACCGATTTGTTTGAGAATCTCACTTTTTATAACAACATTTGAAGAGTTGACAAATGTGTGTTCCAGTGAGTGTTTAAAATAGTTGTCAACTCTATAATCACCGATCAGGATGTTATTGTTACTTATAATTTTATCTTTACGTACGTAATAAAAACCAGTAGAGAACATACCGCAATCTGGATACTTAGAGATGAGCATCACTATTTCTGACAAGAAACCTTGATCCCAATAATCATCTGAATCTAGAAAGGCTATGTAATCATAGGCTGCCCTTTCGATTCCATAGTTTCTTGCTGCACTTACCCCACTATTTTGTTTGTGAAAAACTTTGATGTTAGGATATTTGTCTGAATATGTATCGCAAATTTTACCCGAATTGTCCGTACTACCATCATCAACAAGGATTATTTCAAAGTATTTATAGGCTTGATTGATTATACTATCAATACATTTAGACAGGTACTTCGCCTTATTATATACAGGTACTACTATTGATATTTGTATGCTATTATTGGTCATGATTTAGAAACTTATCTAAATTAAAAAAATGTTTTTCTGCAGATTTTTTTTCATTGTTTAATAAGAAGATTTTGTTTTCTTCTATTTGGTTAAATATATCATCTGGCGATTTTTGACTAAGTTCCTTAATCTGACAATAGTATCCCTTGAATTGTATATCTTGAATTACATTAAACATCTTTTGACTATAGATCAAGGGATATAGTTTCTGTTTAGAAATTAAACTTAAAATCATTGCGTGAAAACGAGTTGCAACGATTGATTCAATACGAGTGTATTCGATTAAAAAAGATTCTAAATTACCTTTGTATAGTAAAGTGTTTATTCTACTTTTTTCATAATTAGATAAACAAGATTTAATCTTTTCTATCATCAGCTCATCCCCTTCAGAACAGCAGAATGAAATCAAATACACATTCTTGCCTCGGAAAAGTGATGTAGTAATTAATGAACTGATAGTTTTAATGTAAATTGGTTCATATTCAGATAGATCATCCCTTTCTGTTAAGTTAATAACAGAAAATCCTATACTTCCTATTTCCTTTTGTACTTTAGGGAGTTCTAATTGAAATACAATATCGCATTCGCTCCGTACGTTAGGTAGATCTGAAAAGAAACTGTATGATGTTTTGTCTCTAAAGCAAACATCCGTAAAGTTTCTAAATAAATTAGTGTAAAATATTTTAAATTCCGGTGTTTTGTATGGTCCCCAATTTGCACCAATAATAAATAATGGCTTATGTTTAAATATAGAAACAATACATTTGTTTTTATACTCTTTAAAAGACAGATTTTTACTCTTTTGTATGAATATGGACCCGCCTATTTCTAAGTATGCATCGCATTTATTTCCATATTTCCACTTAATTAATATTTTGTAAACAAATGCTGTCAAATAACATTGTGCTGAGAAGATCTTTTTAGCAATTCTAAAAAATAGATTTTCATTTTTGGAAAAATAGTCTACTTTTACATTTTCATATTGCTTCAAATGTGAAATGTATCGAGTTTCAGAAGTGAATAATATGAATTGATGATTAGGGTATCTTTCAAATAAAATTTTGAGAAATAAATCATCACCTACATTAAAAGAAGTGTATGCTGTTACTAAGATATTTTTCATATCTAATATTTGATAATATGTTTATAGGAATGGTCATTATTGGGGTGTTTCATGTATATTTTCCCACTATCTTTACACACTAGATATTTTTCTTTATCTCGATATTTAATTACTTGACAAGGATTTCCAACAGCTATAGCACAAGGGGGAATATTTTTTGTAACAACAGCGCAAGCTCCAATAATTGCTCCTTCACCTATATGGACTCCAGGTAAAATTGTCACATCAGTTCCAATCCATACATTTTTTTCTATCCATATATCTTTAACTATATATTCCGAGGAATAAGGTAGCATATTATCTTCATAATTATGATTGGCAACTAAGCATTTTAATCTTGGTCCAATAATGACCCCTTCATCAATACGTAGTTTCCCATTTGCCCTAAGTATTATCCAAGCGTTTGGCCCGATATAAACATTATTTGATATTACTAAATTTTCTCGTTTTGAAATGACGAATGGATAAATTAGATATATATTTCTATCTTTTAATTGTTTGATAAAACATAAATCGTTATATTTCTGTTTTCTTTTTGTTAACCAGTTTTTTAACCACATAATCTTTGATGTATTTTCTTTCAATTTTATTTAATCCGATGCAATATGCTGAAGACAGTATGCTAATTGCTGAAACGAATATATTTACCAAAAAACGATTAAAACCGCCATCTATCAGAAAAAAAATAGCTATTGAACATAGTAAAGGAGGAATTAATACAAGTAACAAACGGCTACCAATTTGCTTATAGCATGTAAGCAATGATAGTCTTATGACTCTTTCTAATAATATGATTCTTATTATTATCAATAAAAATGAAATAGATATGCTTACATAAAAAGGACTTTCGGGAACTTGTATTAATAACAATATCACATAAGAAATAGGAAATGTCAGCATTAGTACTACTCCAACGGTTATTTGATAAATTTTAATTCTGCCGGTTGCTTGTACTGCTGTTACCAAAGGACCAGATAGACAATCTATACAGGCATTAATCAATATTAGTCTGCAAAAAACAACAGAATACTCAGGTATAGTACCTAACCATAATTTTAAAATATATTTTGTTTCTAATATTATAGGGAAAGCAAAAAATAGTAATAGTAGAAATGAGTATTTTGCCGTTCCCATAATCAGTGTTTTCATGTATTCATGATCTTTACTTGCATATGACTTTATTATTTGAGGATTGACTGCTGTCTGAAAATTTGCGACAAATGAGGTTAGTGCAGATTTGACCTGAAATGATATGGCACGAGAAGCATTTACCGTTGGTCCAAAGAATAAATTAGATAATACATTGATTCCTTGATCGGCTGCGACATTTGAAAAAGCACCGAATAAATTCCAACTAGAATAGCTGATTAATGATTTAAATAACGATGTATCCCAATGAAAACTCAATATACACTCTTGGAATTTTCTTTCACAATATGAACGATAAACAAATGTTGTAGTGAGTATGATTAAAAAATTTAGGATAGCAATAAGCTTTAGTTTATCATAATCTATCCACATTATTGTATACACAACAAGTAGTTTTGCCAAAGTTTGGACTATTGTAATATAAGCAAAGACATTCATCTTCTCATGGGCAATTATAGAGGCATTATAAGGGACTTGAGTTATTGTGACTATAGCAGATAAAATAGAAAATTGAAATACCCACATTGCAGCAGTAAGTCTTTCTTGTGGAATAATAAGTTTATTATAGAAAAGCCATAGTCCTATTGTTTCAGCCAGAATGAACAAAACTATGGCGACCAAAACATGGATAAAAAAAAGCATAGAAAATAGCTTTTTCAATTGTTTGTGATTATTATTCCCTCCTAGCTCATAGGATAAGAAACGTTGTGTGCCAGCTGCCATCATTGTATTTAAAAATGATAGCATGACTACAATACCTCCTACAACATTATATATACCTAAATCTATAACTCCTAAAACTTCTAAAAAAATTCGTGAGGTATACAGTGATACCAATAATGTTATAATGGTTCTTATGTAAAGATATATAGTATTTTTCGCTATTCGCTTATTATTGGTAGAAGTCATATCTTATTTTTCAATTTGTGTTATGTCTGAATTTTACAACTTCAAAGCTATTTATCTTATGACTAACTAATTTTGAAAGGCTAACAATACCTTCACACATATCAACTACACTTTCGTGGAAACAAAGGTTCATATGGAAAGAAAGTACTAGTGTAAACCACGCAGATTTTGAAGAATGACTTTGTTTAAATTGGCATTCTATTGATTGATATTGATCTCGTTATGTAGTTTAAAATGAAATGGAAAACGTTGCGGATTATCTGAAGCCATTTTTTTAAAGTGATAGCCTCTTTTTCCTATAGCATTACCACTCGATTTTGACAATTGGAGTTTTTCTGCGAATATTTCATTAGAACAGATGAATAATTCGTGTTTTATATGTCCCTTTATCAGTCTCATTTATAAAGCTCCATCCCATACTCAAACGGACTCTCAAAATCCCTCAGCAACGGATGCTTCGTATCTTTCTCACTCAGTATCGCTTTATCAGTCGGTATTTTCCAGTCTATTCCTATGCCTTCATCCAAGATACTGATTCCACCGTCGGCTTGTGGAGCATAATAGTTGTCACATTTGTACTGAAATACAGCCACTTCACTCAATACGGCAAAACCATGGGCAAAACCTTTGGGAATGAAGAATTGCAAATGATTATCTTCTGACAATTCCACAGCCACATGCTCACCGTATGTGGGTGATCCTTTGCGAATATCTACAGCTACATCAAGTACGCGGCCTTTGACGACACGTACCAGTTTACTTTGCGCAAAAGGCGGCTTCTGGAAATGAAGTCCACGCATCACTCCATACGATGACATACTTTCATTGTCCTGCACAAAATTCACTTTGCGCACCTTCTCCTCGAATTCCTGTTGGGAAAATGACTCGAAAAAGTAACCGCGCGCATCTTTGAAAAGGCGTGGCTCAATAATGGCCAGACCCTCTACGTTTGTCTTTCTTATAAACACAGTTTCTTGATAAAAACAAATTTTAGCCTGTTTTCAAGCAGGAAGATTAAATTTATTTCCTTTATTTTCCTCCTCTCCCTTGCCTCATCAGCATATTATTAATCTGTTGTCTCACATTGTCCACCTTTGCCCCCGATGTCAGTCGGGAAGCGAAAGGAAGAAGAACCTCGATGAAGGTGCCTTTCACCACCGTGTCCCTGCCCACGCGGGGTTCGCTGAGCATGATGCTCACTACACCCGCCAGATCGTGGGCGGTGGCGCATTCGCCCAGAAGTCGGGTGTACTCATGCACTTTTTTCACGTCGGGCACGTAGGTGAAGAGAAGGCACTCGGCATCGTTCAGACTTTCAATGCCCTCGGTTTCTTCGGGACGGATGGCGACCTCGGCAAACTGATCGCCGTAAAAATTCTGAACGGCGGTAGCGCCTGTCGGGGCTATCATGTTCGTACCGCCGAATATCTTTATCTCTATTTCCGGTTTGTCGTTCATATTTATATTTTCTCTCTCCATTCTATTTAATTATTTTAATGATAAATCAATAAGCACTCAATGATTATAAATGCTTAGTAAATGGCTTTTAATGCAGTGTATAGGATGAATTATATCCTGTATCTTTGTTGATATAAATCTGTTAAATATAAAATATAGTTTTAATTAAATCAGAATCAATTTCATGAAAGAATCTATCATGTCTTTTTTCAACGCTCCCATCACCAACAAAGTGCCTTCCGGAGTGTGTAGCGTAGCGGGGCTTCATGCCTATATCTCCTCTGATTCCCATCTGAAGGAGCTGACACAAAGAGTAAGGGCCGATACGGAAAACGATAAAGCATTCCGTGGAAAAAAGCAGACTTTACTACCCTACGTCACGCCTGCCGGAATTTTTTCGTACTGTCGGGAGCAGTGCATCATGGTGCCGTCCGGAGACTTTGTGATAGACATCGACCACCTTGCCTCTGTCGAAGAAGCCGCAATGTGGCGCGATCGACTCTTTACTGACGAAGTGCTACAACCCGATCTTGCCTTCGTAAGTCCCGGTGCCAAAGGAGTGAAACTTTTCGTGCCCTACCGGCTGAATCTCACAGATACGCTGGAACACTCGTTCGATAATGCTCTACACACCGCCTGGGACTACCTGGGATGGCGTCACGGACTAAAGGCCGATACCGCCAATGCCGATATGTCGAGAGCCTGCTTCCTGGCATACGACGAAGAAGCGAAGTGCAAAATTTAGGGCGAATTACGAATTACAAATTACAAATCCTATCATTGTGAACGAACTTGACATTATCGAACAGTTGACTATTGCCGCAGAACAGGCCGGAGCCAACCTTGCACCTACGTATCAGGAATATATGCCACTTGCCTTCGCCATTGCCAACAGTTGCGGCGAGGCAGGACGCAGTTTTTTTCACCGGCTTTGCAGTCTGTCTGCGAAGTATCGGCAGGCCGACGCTGACAAACTCTACAACCACGCCTTACAGAGTGGGCGAGGGGGTAATTCCTTAGGAACGGTGTTTCATCTGGCCCAGCTGGCAGGCGTGCGTTTCGACAAGAAACTTGCAAACTTGCAAAACTTGCAGCCCCTCCTCACACCCACCCACACGTACGTGCGAGAAAACGATGTGGAAACCTCCGTCTCGCTGCCCTGTTTCCCGGAATACCGGTGGCCGCTCTTCCTACAACAAGTGGTGGACTGCGGTGAATCGCCCGCCCAAAGGGACATCCTGCTGCTGGGAGCACTGACTGTATTCGGAGCCACCCTCAACCGGCTGTTGAGTTTTGTCTATGGCCGCAAGATCAAATTTCCGTGCCTGCAAACCTTTGTCATCGCTCCGCCCGCTTCCGGCAAAGGAGCGCTGACCTGGGTGCGCCGGCTGGCTGAACCCCTGCACGACGCGCTGATGGAATCGTACAGCGAAAAGATGAAAGCCTATCGCCTTGAGAAGGTGCAATGGGACATGCTGGGCAAGGAGAAGGCAAACAAGCCCGAACCCGAACAGCCTTGCATGAAGATGTTCCTTATTGCGGGTGACAACTCCGGAGCCGGCATGCTGGAGAACCTGATGGATGCCAACGGTGCCGGACTGATATGCGAAACCGAAGCGGACACCGTGAGCACTGCCATCGGTACCGACTACGGACACTGGAGCGATACCCTGAGAAAGAGTTTCGACCACGAACGCCTGGCTTACAACCGCCGCACCAACCACGAATACCGGGAGTGTAAAATATCCTATCTTAGCGTATTGCTTAGCGGTACGCCTGCCCAAGTGAAGCCGCTCATTCCCTCGGCGGAGAACGGCCTGTTCTCGCGCCAGTTGTTTTACTGCATGCCTCCCATTCGTGAATGGGTGGATCAGTTCTGCGAATCCGGTATCGACTACGACCGTATGTTCACCCTTTGGGGAGAACGTTGGAAATGCCTGCTCGATGCCTTGGCGGCTGTCGTAAGCGGCATCAACCTGAAACTGACCGAAGAGCAGAAAGAGGAATTCAACGTTCACTTTTCACGCATATTCGGTCGTGCGGGTGCGGCTCATGGCGATCCCATGAAAAGTGCGGTAGCACGTATCGCCATCAACATCTGCCGTATCATTGGCATCGTGGCATTGATGCGCTCGCTCGAAGCCTTGTTAATGGCAACGGACGGCATCGGCCGTATTGCTGCGGAAAAGCCGGCGGACGACCTTGTAAAAGCGCTGAAATCATGCCCGGGCTTGTTGCCTTCACCCCACATTCCGCATGAGAACGTGCAAGATGGCGTGGTACCTCAGTTCGATCTCACCGTCAACAGCGATGATTTTCATGCCGTACTGTCACTCACGGAACCTCTGTATCTGCATTCGTGTCATATCCTGTCGTTCCTTCCGGCGGGCGACTCCATGCAGCAGAAAACGTCGCAGGAGGCATTCCTGGATTTGTTGCCTCTCAACTTCACCCGTAGCCAGGCCCTTCAAGCGGGTGAACAGTATGGAATACCTGCCAACACGCTCGACTCGCTGTTGAAGCGAATGCTGAACAAAGGGCAGCTGGTGAAAAGCGGGCGCGGAGAATACAGGTTCAAATGAAACGTCGTTCGGAAAAAGGATCCCATTCGCTTCACGCACGTGTATGTACGTGTGTGGGTGTGAGGGGGCTGCAAGAAATGCAAGTTTGCAAGATTCCGCTTTTTTTTTCTCCAACTGGGAAAAAAAATTCTCCAGTTAGGAAAAAATATTTTCCCAGTATAGGAAGAAAAAACTCCCATATCCGGAACGCCTTTAATTCTTTAATTTTTAATTTCTCCCACCATGTCCTTCCATCCCATCTCCATGAAGAAGAGCGAACTGGCTCTACTTTACTTTCCGGATTCAACATCCGCTGTGGCCACCAACCGCCTGATGCGCTGGATTTATGATTGTCCTCCGCTGATGATGGAACTGGAAACCGTCGGTTATCATCGTTCGCAGAAGTTGCTCACATCCCGGCAAGTGTCGCTGATTGTCCGCCATTTGGGCGACCCGTAAGGCGAAACCCATCGGAACCCATCGAAACCCATAAGTCGGTTTCCGGTCCGTCCTATCTTTGCCACAGATTATTAACCGAATCAGTTGACGGGATTTATTCTTTCTGATGTAGGAATGAATAAGACTCACCACAGATTACACAGATTCACACAGATTTATTAATCTAATAATCAGTAAAATAGAATCTGTGTCAATCTGTGTAATCTGTGGTGAATTAACTCATAACCCTACAGAACGGAATAAAATAAATTTCGCCAACTGATTAACTAAATTATTAAATTTATGGGAATCAAAGTAAAAGCCCGTCAGACCAAACTGTCGGTAGGTCCCTCGAAAGGGGAGTATCGTTTCATCATGCAGGCAGAAATCTACAGCACGCTGAAGCAGGAAAAAGTCATATCCGAAGCCTCCATCCGCTCGGGAATCCCGAAGGGAAGCCTTCAGGCTGCCTGGGAAGCCATTGGTGAGGTTGTCAAGGCATGGACCACCGAGGGACATTCCGTTGCCCTGCCCGGAGTGGGTACCATGCGCTTCGGCCTGCAAGCCGCGGCTGTCTCCAAAGTGGAAGATGTAGGTACGGGACTCATCACCACTCGCAAGGTCATTTTCACTCCCAGTACCACCATCAAGCAGGAACTGAAGGATACCTCCATCAACATCACTTGTTACGACAAGGACGGAAAAGTCATCAAACAGGTGACTTCGTCCGACCCGGGCAATGTGGATGATGAAGGCGGAACCGACAATCCCGGCGGAGGCGGACTGGACGAAAATCCTTTGGGATAGAATTATTCAAAATTAATAATTAACAATTAAAGGCTGCGCGGTGCGTGGGCGAAGCGTATGAGGTTTCGCAAGCGCACATTGCGCAGCTTATAGATTATAGATCATAAATTATAAATAATAAATCTCATGACCGACTCTGCAAAAAAGAATAAAATCACCTGGGTGTCCCTGCTCAATGCCATTATCCAGGCAGCCATTGCGGCTCTTACGGCACTGGGAATAACCAGTTGTTCAACCGCCATCGAATGTCTGTTGCCATGATACAGGAAACATTTCCCATGATTGTGGGCGAGGAGGAAGTGCTTAATGAGCGTGAACTCCTCGTCCGGGTGGAAAGCGGATTGATGATGGACTCCACCGACTCCGTACGCTATATCATTCTGCACTGTTCCGCCACACGCTGTAACAGCGACTACACCGTAGAACAACTTTTGCGCGACCATCGTGCCCGTGGCTTCCGTACTATCGGTTATCACTTTTACGTCCGTCGCGATGGTACCGTCAGTCAGCATCGCCGACTGCTCGAAGTGGGTGCCCACTGCCGTCCTTTCAACCGGTGCTCCATCGGTGTATGCTATGAAGGCGGACTGGACTCGGAAGGACATCCCGCTGACACGCTTACCCCGGAGCAGTTCGAAAACTTGGAACAACTTCTGACAAAGTTGCTGAAACTCTTCCCGAAGGCGCAGCTCAGAGGCCATCGCGACATGCCGGGAAGTGTGCCCAAAGCATGTCCCTGTCTCGACTGCCAATCCGTGTTCCGAGCCATTCTTTGAAATGCTTCGAAGAATGCGTATCGGTTCCTGTCAGGTCGTACATCCCTGCTTTCAGCAGGGATACGGCCTTTTTTTGTATATATGTGCCGTATGCTCCCGTCAGTGACGGAAGGTTCAACTGGAAAGCAACCTGTTCTTGCTTCAACATACAGTAGTAGGACGTGCCCATATATAGATAACGTTCGGGGTGTGCCAGTAAAGGCCGGTAGCCCTTCGTCTGAATGCGTTTCAGGACGGGCAGCAGGTTCATGGGCGGAGTGAAACCGGTGGTTTCAACCAGCAGATACCGGTAACCGCCTTCGTAGATCGGAAGCAGATCGTCGGCCTCCAGACGCTCCGCGAAGAGGTTGTCCATCATGTATTCAGCGGCCAGATTCAGTTCCACTGTACCGCAATAGGCATCTTCCGGCTTCCGGAATTTCTCTTTCAATTCTTGAAATCGTTCTCTCAGCCCGGCGTTGGTATTGGGTATATCCTCCATGATATGGGGAGTAAACCACACTTTGCGGACTCCTTGGTGTTTCATCTCCGCAAGAATCTGAAGTGACTCGTTCATTGTCTTCACGCCATCGTCTACCCCGGGCAATATGTGGGAGTGGTAGTCAGTCATTTCGCAAAGGATGCCGCTTGCCGCGACGGGCTGGGATTTAGAAAATGGCCACATGAGTTTTATTTATCTTTACTGCCATAATAGGAAGCATAACCGTAATGGTATCCGTAGCGATAGCCGTAACGTCCTCCGGTACTTTCCGTTCCGTTCAGTATCATGGAGAGGTTTTTAAATCGTTTTCCGGTATACATATTTTCCAGTTCGGAAAGCATGGACCGGTCCAGCAAGCCGGAGCGGACTACGAAAATGGTGCGGTCCGCCCATTTTTCAATAATTTGCGCGTCGGCTACGATGTCAACAGGAGGACAGTCTATGAAGATATAATCATATTCCGGTCTTAATGCCTCTATCAGCATAGCCAACTTGCTGTCTTCCAGTAGTTCCGTTGGATTGGGAGGTACTGTTCCGATGGGCAGGATGTGCAGGTTCGTGTATCCCTTGTAGGAAACTATGATTTCCTTCCAGTCTTCAATCTGATTGTTCAGGTAGTCGCTTAATCCCTTGTTCGGAGAATCGACATAAGAAGAGACGGTTCTGTGCCGGAGGTCTCCGTCAATGACCAGGATTTTCTTCTTTTTGATGGCGAAGCTTATGGCAATGTTTATGGCCAGGAAACTTTTTCCACTGCCGGGATTGAATGAGGTCAATACGAAAACATGTTGGTTGTTGTCCTTGCTTGCCATGAAATCCATGTTGGAACGTAACACACGGAATGCCTCGTTGATGATGTTGCGGTTACCCTCATTCACCACTATGGTTTTCATGCCCTGCCGCTTCCGGTGCTTGAATTCCCACCATTTTTTCTTTGTGCCGGAGTATTGGGGAATCTCGCCTATGAATGGGATGCTCAGATTTTCCAGGTCCTTCCGACCTCGCACTTTGGTATTCATGTTCTCCTTCATGAAGATACCTACTGCCGGAACCAGTAATCCTACGGCAAATGCCACCAACAGGATATTCATTTTGCGGGGAGCGGTAGGAAACATACTGCCGCGCGGAGCGGTAATCAGGCGGGTGTTGTAGGCGGTAAATGCTTGTGAGAGTTCGTTTTCTTCACGCTTTTGTAGCAGATAGAGATAAAGTTCTTCCTTTACTTTCTGCTGGCGTTCCACCGACAGCAAATACTTTGCCTGGTTCGGGTTGGATGCCAGCCGGTTGGTAGTAGCCTCTTCCTGACGGCGGAGACTACGTATTTGGGTATTCAGTGAAACGATCAGATTATCGACCGACTGGATAATGGTTCGCTGCATACTCTGTAGGGAACTGGCCATGTTCTTTACTAACGGATTTTTTTCGCTACTGTTGGCTATCAGTCGGTTGCGATCCAGCACCAGATTGTTATATTCACTGATTTGCGTTTCTATATTGGCGCTGACAATACCTGAATTGGCGGGCAACGTTTGGTCCAACTGTTTTGTATTCAGTTCTCTGCGGATATATTGGGCGGTGGAGAGCTGGTTGTTCAGCGTCGACAGTTCTTTGTTGTTCTCAGCGGACTGCGCCATGTAGAGACTGGATGCCGCCTGTACGTCGGGTAGCAAGTGCTCGCTTTTGTAGCTGGAGATATTTTCGTCGACATGCCCCAATTCGCTCTCTATCACGCCCAGGCGGTCGCTAATGAACTGCGAAGTGCTGACGGCAATCTGGTTTTTGTCCCGAATCCAGTTCTCATTATAGACTTCGATCAGGGTATTCAGGATGTCTTCCGCTTTCCGGATGGAAGTGTCATTGATGCTGAGGTTGATGATAGTGGCATCTTCGTTACCCAGTTCAGCGACCAGTGCATTTGAATAGGTATCGACGGCAGCGCGCACGCTTCCCCGGACGTACCGGATAGATGTGCCTATAAAAGCGTCGGTAAACTCTTGTGTAGGGGATACGATCATGATCCCGGCAGAGGTCTGTATGGAGTCGCCTATTTGGGCGGAGAGTGTTTCGCCTATGTCTTCTCCCGATATTTCAAGTTCGGAGATGGCAAACGCCTCTTTTGAAGAGAACTTGATGGTGAAACTTAATGGCACTTCTATTTTGTCGCAGAATGTAATGGTGACAGGAGATACTTTGTACAAATCTACGTTCTTTAATCCTTTGCGGATGGTAAAGGTTTCGTTCAATCCCAGCCGGTTGACTACCTCTGTCATCAGTGTGGGCGACTTTAATGTCAGCAACTCGTTGTTGATGTTGGTATTGGATTTGAAGATACCCAAATCGGAAAAGTCGTTCATAGCGCTGGTAGAAGAGCTGCTTTTCGAGTTGTCCTTGACGAGAATGGCAGCGGTACGGGTGTAAATAGGGGGAGTACTCAGCAGGTACAACACCGCTATAGTCAGGGTAATGAACAGGGAGATGGCGAACCAGTACCATTTGGGAACGAACATGCTCCACAGATCCTGTATCCGTATAAAGTCATCGGCGGGTTTGCCGACAGGCGTTTTCTTTTCAACCATAATAATAAGTAATTATTTAAACAGCAATACACCCAGGGAGGTGAGGAATGATCCGATGCTAATCCATAATCCTACGCTTTTCACGCTGTTTTCATTCAATGTGGATTGTCCGGCACGTACCTTGTTGGGCTGCACATATACCACGTCGTTCTGCTTCAGGTAATAAACGGGAGATTTGAATAGATCGCAGGAGCGGAGATCCACCCAGTGCGTCACCCGTTCTCCTTTTTCTTCACGGATCACGAAGATGGCATCCCGCTTACCGTAGATGGTAAGGTCACCGGCCATGCTGATAGCTTCCAGCAAGGTTATATAGTCTTTTGAGATACTGTATTTTCCGGGAGTCTTCACTTCACCCAGGACGGAAAAGCTGAGGTTCATAAACTCCACGGTGACCACCGGGTCGTTCACCAGGTTCTCCTCCTTCAGTCTTTGTTTTACCAATGCGGCAATCTGGCTTCGGGTCATGCCCGCCACAGTGAGGTTTCCCAATACGGGAAAGTCGATGGCACCTTTGTCATCAAGCGTATATCCGGAAATTTCTCCGTTGTTGTTGCTGTTGTTCAGTCCCGTGGAACCTACCCTCTGCTGCACGCGTGTCAGGTTGAACAAAGCCGCCAGTTCGGGGTCCTTGCTCGACACTACGATGGATATCTGATCCTTGGGTTGAACGGTGATGTCCTGGGGTGGGGCCACCGCTTCGGGGCTGTTTACCTCCACGTCCTGAAAATAGATTATCTCTTTCGATGTGTTGCACGATGAGAGCAACGCCAACGAAAATAGCAAGTATAAAAGATGATTTTTCATGTTTTAATTTTAATATAAAATAGAAATATGAAGTATAAGGTATGAAGTATTAATTTTTTGGGTGTTCTTTTGTAATTTTTGCTGTGATGTAGAAGTGCATCGCTGTCCATACCGCTACGTCCAGCATGAACAGTACGGTGACGGACAGGTAAGAGGCTAAGAGTGTATTGGCAATAATAAAAAGCCAGGCGATACTCAGGATGAAGCAGAGTGCCTGATGTTGAGACATACCCAAGGCGATGAATTTATGGTGGATATGATTTTTGTCGGGGAGAAACGGAGGTTGATGGTTGCGCAGGCGGTGAAGCACTACCCGAACCACGTCCAGCATTGGCACCAGCAGGAAAGAGAAAGCCGTCACGATAGCACCGGGAAAGAGTTCTTCCTTGACGGGATCGGACATACTGAGATGAATGGCCATTACAGCCAGCAACAGACCGATAGTCAATGAGCCGGTATCTCCCATGAACACTTTCCGTCCGCGGCGGGTCTGTCCGAACATATTATAATAGAAGAATGGTATCAGTGCCCCCAAAGCTGCAAAGGAGATAAAGGCATACAACCACCAGTGTAGACAGACGAACATGCAACCGAAAGCGAAGAATGCTATCATGCTCAATCCGGAAGCCAGGCCATCGATACCGTCTATAAGATTAATTGCATTCATGATATAGACAATGATAAAGACTGTGAATGGTATGCCCACATAATAGGGTAATTCGTAGATGCCAAACAGTCCGTAGAGATTGTCGAAACAAAAGCCGGAGGCTACCAATAGAAGGCCACAAAGTGTCTGGATGATAAATTTGGCACGGTAGCGCATACCTATCAGGTCGTCTCTCATTCCCATCAGATAGAGCATGAAGAGACAGCTGAATAGGGTGAGCAGACAAGTGGATTGTTCCCAACTGAGTAAATTGCTGTCTGTACAGAGATTATGGCAGGCAATGACGAGCGAAATGGGCATAATGATACACGGAAAAAAAGCGATTCCCCCCAGACGGGGAATGTGCGTCGTATGCAACTTTCGGTCGTCCAACGGATCGAAAAGTCGCCGCCTGAAAGCTATCAGCGATATCTTGGGAATAATCATTGCACTGAGCAGGCAGCTGACGGCGAATGCCGCCAAAGTTTCAAAATAGCAGGTTGTCATTTCTGAAGGATTTGATTAGGTGAGAGCTTGTTTAAATGTATTAATTTATATCTTCCTGAGAAAGCATTGGGGAATATAGGCAGTTGCCACCGCACACACACCTTGTATTGCCACTATCAGGCGACGATTTCCTTTGATGCGGTGTATACAGCCTTCTGCTCCCTTGAATGGACCGTCCGTAACAAGCACCCGTTCACCGGTGCTGTACTCCATGGGGACGTCGCCGAAATAGTCCAGCCCTTTCTCGCCGGAGGAAGTGACAAGCATGAAAATTTTCATTTCCCGTTCAGGAATAGCTATTGGCAGTTTTTGCCAATTGACAAGACGGGTATATAGGAGGACTCGGTCTGTCAGTTTCTGCTGTAACGCCAGTGCTTGTTTCTCTGTGGAATAGAAGAACAGCAGGGAGGAAATGATCGGTTTTCGCACGTACTTTTTCACTCCGCCACGTTCCACAAGAATTCTTTCACAAGGAATATAGGTCTCGATTTTGTCTCTATTCAGCGAGTCTTCTATCTCAAATACCTTATTGTAAAAGACTTTGAATGCATACCAATGCATAATTGAAGATACCTCTTCCATATTTGTCGTATCTCACCTAAAAGATATTCCTTCCATTCCTGCGTATCGGAGTATTTCTGATCTTTAAAGCAACTCTGATGCGCAGCAAGCAAGGTTAATCCAATTCTTCGTTTTGTCTGTCGATTTTTGGAACTCGGAACTTCTCCTGACCCAGGAGAAGGTATCCGTAACCCTGTAATTGTACCGTTTCTAAGTAAGAAACGGTACGACGTTTTAATGCGTTGAATTCCTGTAGGATAAAAAATATCTTTTTATCCTATTTTTTTAGGTTTTGTAGATTCGGTACGATGTATGGATAATTTTTTTAGAATATATCTATCGAGTTCTATATTAGCATCTGTTTTAAATATCTATTCATTTCTTTTTTGTATAAGTAGTTGCTTATTGTGTTAAAAATCAATATTTTATACTTGTTTTGAGAGTAAAATATAAACAAATATTTATAGCATTATGTTGTTTTATTCTTTTATTTGTTATATCTTTGCGCCGTAATTTTAAGGTTTCTTACTTAGAAACGTTACGACATAATGCCTCTAAAATTTCTTCATTGGCCTTGTCTATCAGTGAATTTTCTACAGAATCCAAGTATATGAGTGTAGTCTTCTCGGAAGTGTGTCCCATACCTGCACTTATGACGGACAACGGGACGTTGTGTTTGCGTGCAACCGTCGCCCAGCTATGCCTTGCGGTATAGGAGGAGAGATGTAGATTTTCTCCTGTCAACTTCCCCAGTTTTTTCAATTTCCGGTTATGATAACCCAGCGCCGTCTGATATTGTCGGAAAGCCTCTTCCGGATCATTAGATGTAATAATTGGAAAAAGGTAGGGACTGTTGTGGACAAATGGCTCGTAGCGCTCGATAATCTCTTCAATAAGAGGCTCTATGCGAACAGTGAGGCGCTGTCCCGTCTTATGGCGGACATAACTAAGTATTCCTCCGCTTACATCCTCCTTTTTCAGATAGGCAATGTCTACAAAAGCCATTCCACGGGTGCAATAACTGAAAATAAACATGTCGCGAGAAAAGGCAAGCGGAGCAGAATGTGTCAGGTCCAGTTTTTGTAGACGAACCATGATATCTTCGGGTACGGCACGTTTGCGGGTACGCTCTACACCGGTATAAACATTTCGAAAAGGAAATGTTTGTTCCATTTGATTCCGGCTTATCACCTTATTATAAGCAGAGCGCAAAGTCCGCATATAAAAAGAACTGCTGTTTTTACTCACTTTTCGTGTCCGGAGCCATTGCTCATACTCCATGACAAGTCTTTCGTCTACTTGCTTGAGTGGTCTGTCTAAGCCTCCTAGGAAGTCGGAGAAGCTGTTCAATGCCCGTTGGAGATTGCGGGCATTTCCCCACCGGCCATCGTTTTTAAGCTCATCGATCAGGGTTGCCAAACAGGACAGCACTGTGTCTCCGCTTTCATTCAAAGTACGAAAGCGGTCAATGACATCCGCTAAAGTGTAGTCTCTTCCTTCTCCGTCCCATTCGCATAGAATCCGACGGATGCACAGCAAGTCTTTCTCTATTTGCTGTTGGTAGCGGGCCGACAACCCATTGTTGTCCGCTTCAGCTATGAATGTTTCTTTTTCTGCATCCCACCAATGTGGAAGTATGCGCATTCGGGTGGTTATCTGCCTGTTGCTTTGCTTGTGGCATAGCTGGTAATAGATAGTACCGGCTTTTCCCTCCACCGATGATTTTCTGAATTTTACTTTTACAGTCGCCATAGTTTTATTATCAATTTATAGAAATATATATTATGTACGACAAAAAATAAGGCAATCTGTTTTATTTGTTTCCTGCTGGTATCCATTTGTTAAAACCGGATAAATCAGAATATTCCTCTTTTCCGGATAGGAGGGAAGGAAAAAACAAAAAGGAGGAACTATTGCTCCTCCTTTTTCCCAATATTAATTAGGTATTTTTAATGATGCTGTTCATGCGGGTGCTGTATGCTCACAAAAGATATATAATCTTACTTACCTTCTTCTTGAGAGAATATCTGACCTCTTGAAACTGTTAATCTTTTTTTTATGTTATTTTTTGAAAGGATCTCCTTGCTTGTCCGTACTTACCACCCAGCGGAAGGCATTGACAAACAAAAGATTTTGTGTGGCGTCAATGAATTCTTCATCGCCATGCCCCATATTCAGATATATCATTCTGTATTTGGTATTGGTCCATACGATGGGGAAATCACCGAAGTTTACTACATCTTTGATGCCCAGGGGATAGTTCTTGGGAGAGAGGGACAACAGAACTTCCACATCTTTATTGGCTCTCGGACTGGGATTCCACTGATACCATTCGCTGGAAGGTGCCACAAAAGAGGCGGGTAGGTTCTTGGTGACTGGATGGTTCTCGTTGTCCACTTCAACCAGGACTGGTTGGGGAGGCCAGTTGTTGCAATAGAAGACTCCACCGCCCAGAAAGTTGACGAACCAGGGCCATTGGGTGTTCTTGTCATTGTAGGCGGCTACATGGAAGCCTACCCAGCCACCACCGTTTTCCATATACTTCTCAAAAGCATCCCGTTCGGCTTTTGTATTGGGGTAGCCGTCGAGCATCACCACTACGCTATACTCTTTTAGCTTTTCGTAAGTATAGGAAGACAAATCCATTGTGAGATCGAGAACGAAACCGTCACCGTAGTTCAGTTTCTTGAAGAACTCTACGGCTTGCAGGGAGAACTGATAATGTGCTTCTTCTGCATGCTGAGTATAGTAGACTAATGCCTTGAAGCGGGGGCCCCGGGCATAATTGGCAGGATAGCCTTCGGGAGTTTGGGCGTTTACCAGAAGGGTGCATGCTGTAAATAGGAGGACAAGATAAAACTTAATAGTTTTCATAGCTTTTTTGATTTTATGTAATTAATAATTTCTTTTGTTAGTATTCGGCAATCAGTGATAGCCACTTTCCTGCCGATGTCACCCAGACCTCTTTATAACAGGCATTGTTGGTCTGTGGCCAGTAGGGGATGTCATCATTGCCCAGGGTGCGGATGCCTACGGGCATTTCGCCTGTCATCTCACCGGAAGAAAAACTGTTCATCTGCGGATAATTGTACCCTTCGCCGTATATCAGGGATTGTCCGAATGGGTTCTTTCCGACTGTCCAGTAGAGCTGTTCCCGACCGATGTTCAGCAACTCTTCGTCTTTAAGGAAGTTGCCGCAAATGGCAGCGGATTTTCCGGTGGAGAGATGTATGGCTGTGTTTCCATTGAAGATACTGAACCATACAGGGAAACGTTTCAGGTAATGTTCCTTGTCGAGTTTGACTCCCCGTTTCACCTGTTCCGTGTATAGCTGCCGTGCATTGGCGGGCGGAAAGAGATGAAGCGCGTAGAAACTTGCTGAATCACTGTACTCTTCCGCATGATATACTCCACTCGGAATCATTCCATAAGGTCGGGTGTATTTCATCAGACCTTTCAGATAGTTTCCGTATAGTTGTATGGAGTTCACCCACTTCTGATAATCAGGGTGCTGTTTCTGTGTTTCACAAAGCAACGTCATTGCCTGCATGTAGACTTGTTCGCGTGATTGATGGATATAGTGTACGATGGATTTTCCAGACTGATCCCGATAGAAGAATCCGCAGGTTTTTTCCGGATCCTGTAAAGGCTTCGTACGCTGGCAGGCAAGTACATATCGAATGGTCTCGGCAGCCTTTTCGGCATAATATGCCTTGCCCGTGAGCTTGTAGAGCATACTGGCAGACCAGGATATGGTTGCCATATATTGGCTCTCGGAGGTGTTGTAGCTATGTTCGTACATCTGTTTGAATAAGTCGAAACCCTCTCTTTCGAATTTTTCTGTAGCAAAAGCAAAGTCTTCCTCCGCTACCTTTCGCAGATGCTCTTGTAGCATAGGGTCCCGATCTATGGTCATTGCCGCATATGCTTCGTATCCTGCGTACAGGAAATTGTCGAATGCCATGTTTTGAACGCGTACGGAATGAATGTCATCCAATGTATTCAGGATGCCGTCTTGCCAGATAAGCAGTCCCATACTGCTGGCACGATAGCCGTCTCCATAACGGTTTTTCAGTATGAACTCGATCCCCCATTCCGCTTCTTCCAGCAGACGGGCTGCCAACGGAGTATTTCTGGTTTTGAGCCGGTTGTATGCTTCCAGTAGGGAGAAAGTCACATCTCCGGTCTGTAACGTCTGCTGTGACAAATCGCCTGCATCATGCCATCCGCCTGAATAGGCGATGCTTTTTCCGTCATGCCGGGAGAATAGATCCGTATGACAAGCGGCATGTTTGCCGGGGACGGGATGTCCGCAACGCTGGCAAAACAGGAAATTCAGTACTTTCCAGAGAGAATTATCCCACAACTTTTCACCGATCCGAAAGGCAGGAGTGATGTTTTTACCTACTTTCAGTTGGTAGTCTCCCGGTTGGTTGAAGTCGGTGAAGTCCATGACTCCGAACTTTCCGATGGTGGTTTGTTCCTGTTTCAGCGCACCTTCGTATGCCACTTCTTTGCTGACGGAGTTTATCAGTTGGAATTGTTTCCACTGTTTGCATGAATTGGTATGAGCGAGGGCTGTTTTCGGGCTATTTATGGCATAGCCTGTTGTAGAATATATGATGGTATGCTCCGCCGGTTCCCATCCGCTCACTTTTTCCGGATTTTTGATTTGCTGCAACCGGATATCGTCCACATAATAAATGGCAGAGTCTCCTGTTGTCCGGTCTTTCCCTTTCAGTGCGGTGTCGAAGCTGATGGATATTACCTTATCCCGCTGATATTCGTCTATTTCCAGAAAGCAATGGTTCCATTGCTTATTTGCCAGATTGATGAGATGGGAACCGCTGGGGAGATTATAACCTTGTTTGGGTGTGGAATTGTCGTTTGTAAAAGTCAGGTTCATATTGACTACGCGTGCGCCGTCGCAATCAGGATAGATAGAAAAGTAGATTCTGTTGTACTTTTCCCAGTTCCTACCATCGACGTGATAGGTGATACGGCTATTTCCATAAGTTGCATAGTCAGGATCGGAAGGAGAACCAGCGGCTCTTTTTCCGGTATAAGTAGGAAAAGATAAACGGATGCTCCCTTTGCCCGATGTGGTTTTCTCTTTTGAGAAAGACATTTTTCCGGCTCCGGAATGAGTCCATCCGTCTGCTCCTTCAGTTTCCGCAAGCGGCTGGCTGGATAACACCTCTTTCTTCAAAGCATTCTCTTCAAAAGAACGGGAGGTGTTCAAAGGCAGCGGGGCATGGATCAGTCCTGTTTCATAGATTTGCTTCTCTAATAGGGCATCCTCCGTCAGAGGATTTTGACTGGATAGGGAAGTATTGCTTATGAACAACAAGAGTAATATGAATGATTTCTTTCTCATGATTATGATAACCTTTTGTTTCTGATGCAAGGTTAGCCATAATTTGGCAAAAGAAGGTTTGATAACCGCCATAAAACCTTTAAAAACCATCAAAATGAAGGAAAATGATAGATTCTCGACTTCTGTTGATGATATTTAAACCTCTTACATTCGGTGTTCCACCATGATCAGTCGTAGTGAAACACTATTTCTGTCGTTATGGGAGGTAGCCTCAATCCTGATGGGAACATATCTCAGTATAGCATAATGAATGAATCCGGTTGGAAATGCTATTTGAAGTATAATTATGGGAGAAATCCTTGTTTGCTATTGGTTGTTTTTGTAATTTTAACGCCTAAACTAAATTTAGTTACGAGCTACGGGCTACAAGTGACAAGTGGCTACGCAGTAACTCGTCACCAACACCCACAGCGCAGCACTTGTAGCTCGTAGCTTGTAGCTCGTACACTCTTATATATATATGTATAATATGAAAAAAGTAACTTTATTTGCAACCGGTATCATCATGATGTCATGTGCACAACAACAACAACAGAAACTTATGTATCCTGAAACCGCGAAAGTGGATACTGTAGATGTCTATTTTGGAACAGAAGTACCCGACCCGTATCGTTGGTTGGAGAATGACACTTCCGCTGCAACTGCTGCATGGGTGGAAGCTCAGAACAAAGTAACGAACGACTATTTGTCTAAGATACCTTTCCGCGATGCTCTGCTGAAGCGACTGACGGATGTGGCTAATTATGAAAAGATTGGTACACCGTTCAAGAAACACGGCAAGTATTACTTCTATAAGAATGACGGTTTGCAGAACCAGAGTGTACTGTATGTACAGGATAGCTTGGACGGTGAACCACGTGTATTTCTTGATCCTAATAAACTTTCGGATGATGGTACGGTAGCTTTGACAGGCATTTATTTTTCGAATAATGGAAAATATACCGGCTATACCATTGCGCGTAGTGGTTCAGACTGGCAGGAAATCTATGTAATGGATACCGAAACTGGCAAGTTGCTGGACGATCATATTGAATGGGCAAAGTTTACAGGAGCTACCTGGCAGGGCGATGGATTTTACTACAGCGCTTACGATGCTCCGGTGAAAGGGAAGGAGTTCTCTAACGTGAACGAGAATCATAAGATTTACTATCATAAGATGGGTACACCGCAATCGCAGGATAAGCTGGTTTACCAGAATCAGGCATATCCCAAGCGTTTCTATACTGCCAGTGTGAATGAGGATGAAACCATCCTGTTTCTGTATGAGAGTGGCGACGGACGTGGCAATGCCTTGTATATGAAAGATCTGCGTAAACCGAATGCACCGTTCGTTGCAATGGCTACGGATATGGATTACACTTATGCTCCTATAGAGGTGATCGGTGACAAAATCTATATGTTTACGAACTACAATGCGCCGAAATATCGCCTCATGACGGCGGATATCAATAAACCCGCTTTGAAAGACTGGACGGAGCTGGTGCCGGAAAGTGAGAATGTACTTTCGGATGCCGGTGTGATAGGTGAGAAGTTATTCCTGACGTATGATAAAGATGCTGCCAATCATGCGTATGTATATGGCCTGGACGGCAAGGAAATACAGGAAATTAAGTTGCCTTCGCTCGGTTCCGTAGGTTTCAGTGGCGACAAAGATGACAAAGAATGTTTCTTCGGTTTTACTTCGTTCACCATCCCCGGTGCTACGTATAAATATGATATGGATGCGAATACCTATGAGCTCTTCCGTGCTCCGAAGGTTGACTTCAACTCCGATGAATTTATAACGGAGCAGGTATTCTACCCCAGCAAGGACGGCACAAAGATACCGATGTTCCTGACTTATAAGAAAGATCTTAAGAAAGACGGTAAGAATCCGGTGTATCTCTATGGTTACGGCGGTTTCAATATCAGCCTTAATCCGGGTTTCTCTACATCACGTATTCCGTTCCTGCAAAATGGAGGTATCTATGCACAGGTTAATCTGCGTGGTGGTGGCGAGTATGGTGAAGACTGGCACATAGCCGGTACGAAGATGCAGAAACAGAATGTATTCGACGATTTCATCGCAGCTGCCGAATACCTTATTAATGATAAGTATACTAACAAAGATAAAATAGCTATCGTAGGTGGCTCTAATGGTGGTTTGCTGGTAGGTGCCTGTATGACACAACGTCCAGATTTGTTCCGCGTAGCCATTCCGCAGGTAGGTGTAATGGATATGCTCCGCTATCATAAGTTCACTATCGGTTGGAACTGGGCAAGCGATTACGGTACGAGTGAGGACAGCAAGGAAATGTTCGAGTACCTGAAAGGCTACTCTCCGTTGCACAACCTGAAGCCCGGCACCAAATATCCTGCAACCATGGTGATTACTGCCGATCATGATGACCGTGTAGTTCCCGCACACTCATTCAAGTTTGCCGCTACCCTGCAAGAATGTAATGACGGTACGAATCCCACTATCATCCGCATCGAAAGTAAAGCCGGACATGGTGCAGGCAAACCTATGACTAAGGTTCTTGAAGAACAGGCTGACACTTATGCCTTTATCATGTATAATATGGGAATGAAGTTTGAATAAGTTGAGAGTTGAGAGTTGAGAGTGACTGCGCTGTGTTGCGACTATATGCCGCATGGTAACTCTCGACTCTCCACTTTTAACTTATCTGACGTTTTATCATTATTTAATCAAAATATCGCTGAAAAGTATAGGTGAATCCAAAAGTTTTCCTATATTTGCAGTGTTATTCGTTGACAATTTGCTCGAATAACCTTAAAGTCACGAAGGAATAAACCTTTAAAACGTAATATTATGAATATCGAACGAATTATGTCCTCTTTAGAGGCAAAGCATCCCGGCGAGTCTGAATATCTTCAAGCCGTAAAGGAAGTACTTCTTTCCATCGAAGATATCTATAACCAGCATCCAGAGTTCGAGAAAGCTAAAATCATAGAACGCTTGGTTGAACCCGACCGTATCTTTACGTTCCGTGTTACTTGGGTGGACGACAAAGGTGATGTACAAACCAACCTTGGTTACCGTGTGCAATTCAACAATGCCATTGGCCCGTACAAAGGCGGTATTCGTTTCCATGCTTCCGTAAATCTTTCCATCCTTAAATTCTTAGGCTTTGAACAGACGTTTAAGAATGCACTGACTACTCTGCCTATGGGTGGTGGTAAAGGTGGTTCCGACTTCTCTCCGCGCGGTAAGAGCGATGGTGAAATCATGCGCTTCTGTCAGGCATTCATGTTGGAGTTATGGCGTCACCTTGGTCCGGATATGGATGTTCCAGCCGGTGATATCGGTGTAGGTGGTCGTGAAGTGGGCTATATGTTCGGTATGTATAAGAAGTTAACCCGGGAATTTACCGGCACATTTACCGGAAAGGGTTTGGAATTCGGTGGTTCTCTGATTCGTCCTGAAGCTACAGGTTTCGGTGGATTGTACTTCGTTAACCAGATGTTAGAAACTAAAGGTATTGATATCAAAGGTAAGACCGTTGCTGTTTCCGGTTTCGGAAATGTAGCTTGGGGTGCCGCTACCAAAGCAACCGAGTTGGGTGCCAAGGTGGTTACTATCTCCGGACCGGACGGATATATTTATGATCCGAATGGTATCAGTGGCGAAAAGATAGATTATATGCTTGAACTCCGTTCATCGGGTAATGATATAGTGGCTCCGTATGCAGACGAATTCCCCGGTTCTACATTTGTTGCCGGCAAGCGTCCATGGGAAGTGAAAGCTGATATTGCATTGCCTTGTGCTACGCAAAATGAACTGAATGGTGATGATGCCCGTCAGTTGATTGAAAATAAAGTGATGTGTGTGGGTGAAATATCTAATATGGGCTGTACGCCGGAAGCTATCGACCTGTTCATCGAACATAAGGTGATGTATGCTCCGGGTAAGGCTGTCAATGCCGGTGGTGTTGCTACTTCCGGATTGGAAATGTCACAGAATGCAATGCACCTCAGTTGGTGTGCTGCCGAAGTGGACGAGAAACTGCACGCTATTATGCACGGCATTCATGCACAATGCGTAAAATATGGGACAGAACCTGACGGTTACATCAACTACGTGAAGGGAGCCAATATTGCAGGCTTCATGAAGGTGGCTCACGCAATGATGGGGCAGGGAATTATTTAAAGGAAAACTTTGTTTAGTTGTATTTGTATTTGTGGTTTGTGCTGTCCTGCCTGTGAAGGTGTAGGGCAGTACTTTTTTTATAGGCATACCAATAATTAGGTATATTCACTTCTACAGCGCAACTATCAGTCAAACTTAATACTTAATACCTCGTACTTAATACCAAAATTATTACCTTTGCACCCGGAAAATCATTAAATAACAAAGAGATGTTACAACCGGAACTAAAATTAAGACGCGATAAGATACGTGTCTTGATGGCTCAACAAGAGATTGATGCCGCTCTTATCACTTGCAATGTAAACTTGATTTATACGTACGGACGCGTTGTCAGCGGCTATCTGTATTTACCATTGAATGCTCCGGCACGCTTATTTATCAAACGTCCTAATAATATTGAAGGAGAACATATACATTCTATCCGTAAACCGGAACAATTGCCCGATTTATTGAAAGAGTGCGGTCTACCTTTGCCTGCGAAATTGATGTTGGAGGGAGACGAACTTTCTTATACGGAGTATACCCGTCTGGCAGCTTGCTTCCCAGAAACTACTGTTGTGAATGGTACTCCCCTGATCCGTAAGGCACGTAGTGTAAAGACAAATATTGAAATTGAAATGTTCCGTCGTTCGGGTATTGCTCATACGAAGGCTTATGAACAGATTCCTTCTGTGTATCGACCGGGAATGACAGATCGTCAGTTGTCTATTGAAATAGAACGCTTGATGCGTTTGGAAGGTTGTCTGGGTATTTTCCGTACATTTGGTCAGAGTATGGAGATATTTATGGGTAGCTTGCTGGCGGGAGATAATGCCACTGCTCCTGCACCTTATGACTTTGCTTTAGGTGGTGAAGGACTTGATCCGTCTATACCTATCGGTGCAAATGGTGCACTGTTACAACCCGGTCAGAGTTTTATGGTTGATATGGGTGGAAACTTCTATGGATACATGGGTGATATGAGCCGAGTATTCTCTATCGGTAAGTTACCGGATAAGGCTTATGCTGCGCATCAAACATGTCTGGATGTACAGGCAGCTGTGATTGAAAAGGCAAAACCGGGTGCTGTTTGCGAAGATCTCTATAATACAGCTATTGATATCGTAACGAAAGCCGGATTTGCCGATTACTTTATGGGAGTAGGACAGAAGGCGAAATTTATTGGTCATGGCATTGGCTTGGAAATCAACGAAGCTCCTGTACTGGCTCCGCGTATGAAGCAGGAATTAGAACCGGGTATGGTATTTGCCCTCGAACCCAAAATCGTATTGCCGGGTGTCGGCCCCCTGGGTATTGAAAACTCATGGGTAGTGACGGCAGACGGGGTAGAGAAGTTGACACTGTGCAAGGAAGAGATTATAGAAATGTAGAAATAATGATTAGTTGTTAGTGATAAGTGATTAATGTTATGCTTACAATTTATCACTAACAACTAATCACTTATTTTCACTCTCCTTCGTAATATTCACACAAGAAGTATCGTGCAATGAAGTCCCAATTATCGTGCAATACTTCTTTTCCACCAGGGAAGGGAAGTTGCATATCAGGAAGCAGCCCTTTTGCCATACCATACTTCAGGAGATCAAAGGGGCAGGTACCCGGATAAGTAAATAATTTGTATCCTTTGGCAGCTGCCTTTTCTGCATTATAAGCCGGATTGCGTGGATCGCAGAAGCAATAAGAAACATTAGAGGCTATCAGCATACCTTTGGCATTGGCATAGATCACAAAGTTTCTTTCATCTCTTAATTCTGGTAACAGACTTTCATTTTTATCTTCCCATTTTAGTTCTTCCACAAAGAAACGGCGTAATTCATCGTAGGTGGTAAAATAAAGTAGTGGTTCTCCTTTGCTGTATGACAAGCAGTTCTCCACATCTTTTTTAAGTGTCATTCCGGGAGTGATTTCGGGAAGTGGTACTAATGGCATTTCCAGTAAATCAAGTCCCATTACCCAAATGGGAGAAGACGGCTCATCGCAGATGGGAGCTTCTTCAAAGGCGGTATCCATCACATCATATACCTTTTGGCTGAATTCTATCAGGTCAGAATCATGAGGATTCTGGATAATAACTTCGTCCTCTTCGAAGATGGCATAGCGGGAGAGGAGCGTCCACTGAATGAATGAGATATCCTCTACATTGATTTCGTCGGGAAGATACTCGTCGGTCAGCGTATAGAAAGGAAGATAGGACTTGTACAATCCGTAATAGGCATTGGAAAACTCTTTCCAACCACCGGACTGGGCGATGGCGTCTTGCAGATAAATAGCCAATGAAAGGGCAGCGTCTACTTTCTCTGCTTCAAACTTTTTACTGTATAAAGGGGATTCATCGATCAAAGATAGTAGTTGATTGGCAAAGTTCAAATACCAGGTGTCGGTCGAGAGTTGTTTACTGCGTTCGTTAATTCCTAACCAACGCTTCATGTAAATTCTTGCTTGTTTCATATTGCTTGTTGTTTATCTCACAAAGATAGGACTTTCCCTTGAATTGCTCCTTAATAGTCGAGTATATTTACCGCGTGAGAGAGAATTTCATGCTGAAACCAAAGTCGGCACTGACTACCGGATATGAGCTAGAGGACACTAACGGAGTATTCTGTTGGCGGTCATAGTAGAGGCGCAGGGTTAACAAGCGACTCAGGGTGTAGTCTGCCGAACATGATATTTTCAGAGCTTTGTTGCCATTGGTAGCTTGTGCAAAACCTTGCTGGATGTCCCGGCAGAGGGCGGATTGGTTGCGGAATGAAATATCTGCACGGAGAGCAAGGTCATGGCTGACACGATTCTTGCTGTCTTTTACATTCCGGCCACTGAATAAATTGAAGTTTACAATCTTATATCCCAAACCGATAACGAAATCGCGAGAAGCGGTTTCTACCAGCTGACAAGCACTCATACTTAGATTTAATATACGGCTGGTTTTATATTCCACTTTGGCGGTAAGTCCGTTTTTGAGGGTGGCATCCATACCGATAAGGGGGGAGAATTGCTCGTTAATGGATACCATGCTGATGTCGAAGCGCGATGAAGGGATAGGATTTCCTGATTGCACATCTTCTACAAAGCCTATATCCCCCATATAGCTCATGAAACTCTGGAAAGTGTTGTAGCTGCCGACGCTGTAGGTGCTGCGATAGGCATGATTCAGATTGACACTGCGGAAGTTCTTTTTGAACCAGGCTATCTTGGTAAGTCCTGTGTAGGTGATACGCCAGTTCGGCATCATGGAGAACAGGCTGGGAAAGAAGTCGAGAGCGGAGTTCCGAGCGCTCTTTCCGGTGTAGGCGGCGAGGAAGGCAGGGATCATGACATCCGGTGAGTGCTTGCTGATTGTGCCGTTTGCCGGATCGAATGTCTTTCCGGCAAGAGTGCTGCCTTGCGGATACTGTGCACCGAGGAATTGGGATTCCACACGGTCACGGATGACGTCAAGGTTGCGGCGGAAACGTTCGAATGTACCGGAATGGTAACCGTCACCGGCGCTGGGGCGTTCGAAAGCACTACCGATAGAAATGATACTCATTGAGAAGTTACCACTGCGGGTATCTGGCATACCTTCGAACATATATTGTATTTCGCGGCTGCGGTTTCGGGTACGATTGGCGGTAAGGTCTATTTTGAGGTCGCGTATCGGTTCAAGGGAGATACGCAATTGAAGATCTTCAAGGGCATTGCTGCTGGCAGGGCTGACAACGGAGTCGTTGCAGATGAGCCAGTCGTTTTGCAAGGCACGGTCGATATAGTCGTCTCCGGTGAAACCGAATGCAAAGTCCATTCCCGGAGCAAGGAAGCCTCCGTGTTTCTTCTGGCCGAACATGTCACCGATTTCAGGACGGAAACCGGGAAGGGTCATGGCATACGTATTTTTGTAGGTAAAGCTGAAATTGCGTACGCTCATGGCAATGCGGGTAGCATGCTGGCCGAATTTATACCACCAACCATCTTCTGGATCGGGACCGGGGATTACAGTGAGCTTTATGCGTGCCGTGTCCTGCGTATCAATACGTAGTGAATTAGCATTTATAACTTTATAACGTACGGGATAGCGACGTCCGTCCACTGTGAGAGCGGTGACTTTGGGACGACGGGAGTTCATACCGTGTTGAATGGTAACTGTAGTGTCTGCACGCAATTGTACTTCCTTGTCGAAGCGACGGGGCTTTTGTTCTTTGGGTGAGGCGGGTTTGCGATAGGAAGCAGAAAAGCGGCGGTTTACTTTCTTTAAATAAGGCACCTTGTTATAGAGTGCTTCGAGATTGAAACGCGAGTTTACGTCGATGCTGCGCTGATTGCTGACAGTATTGCCCATCTCTATGCCATCGGAAAGGGAAACACCCCGGTCCCAGTTGTAAGAAGAGGCGAAACGAAGGTCAGCGCTGACCCAGTCGGTAGCGGGGAACTTGTCGAATGGGAGCTTATAAGTGGCATTGAATGTCTGCTGGAAATCAATAGGGCGGCCGAGTGAGAGCAGGCTGCGGCGTACTGTATCTTTCCAGGCTGAGTATTCATCGGGGTAAAGGTCTTTATTTACTACACCGTAAGGTTCTTCAATCTCGGCGTGGGTAGCAGAGGTAAAGTTCAGTTTTAGGTTTTTTGTAGGGTCCCAGCGCAGGGCAAAGTCACGGTTCCATAGAAATTCTTTAGCGACGGAGATGGGGATGCCTTCGATACTGAGATCCCCGCTGCCGATGGAACTGCTTCCGGCAGTCAATGCCTCCAGGTCGCGGAGTTGAAGTTCATAATAGTGACGCGTCATATCGGTATTGAATGAGATGCTTTGAGGCAGCCAGTTCAGATTGATTTCTTTGATGAAACGCATCCATGGAGATTTGCTTTCCATAGCTTTGAAAGGTTCCCACGGGCGATAGACGGGAGCATAATTATAAGTCATTGCAGCACGCCAGTCCGTTTCGTTTTCGTAAGCTGTGGTGCTACCCTGATTGTGGCGGAGGGAACGGGAATAGCTGAAAGTAAAGTTCCCCGGATCGTAAGGCATAGGGGTTTTACTTGTAATACCCAGTCGTGCATTGCTGAGGCTGAAATTGCGGTAGGTAGTAATTTCACGGGCGATATTCATCAGCGAGTCTCGTTCCCAATCGGTGGTACAGGCATCCAGCGCATCATCCAGCAGCATATCTTTGTCCAGAGGGTTGTACTTTGGCGTAGTGGCCTCTTTGGAGTAAGAGAAGTAAATAGGAGCGGCCAATTTAGCCTTTTTAGGAAAGAAACGTCCCAGATCGAATGTAGTGGTGAAACTATACTGATAATAATCGTCCAGTCGACGCTCGCTGACACTCTGTTCCAGTCCGCCGAAACCGGCTGTTTCCACATGGCCGGCCAGGTTGATACTACCGATATCGGAAAGTTGTAAGTTGAGATTGCCTTGTGCAGCCCAACCACCGTCTTCGTTGAATTCGGTTAGGCGCAGTTCGTTCACCCAGACCTCTGCCGATTTAATGGTGCGTGAGTTGTTCCTCACACCAATCATCATAGTCTTGACCTCTGCCAGTGAAGGATTACCAATCACGCTTATCTTATTGGAGGGTTTATCCGGATCGTATTCCGAATACACTTTTGCATAGCTGACACCACTATTCGAGATATTCTTCAAGCGATTACGGGCCTTCTTGACATTGGTGAGTACACTGAGGTCAATGTCAAGATTGTTGTCTTTGGGCCAGACGGCAAGGCAACCTGCAACGGTGCTTCCGTTGTATTCTCCGTGCGGAGTGAGTGTGAGGGGAATTTCGTATTCATAATAGTTGCTGCGGTAATCTGAGCCGAGGCGGATGAATACGGAAAGTTCGCCATTTTGCGGATCTGTGGAGAGATCGGGCAAAGCTTCGGCATGAGCAAACATTTGCAGCCGGCGGTATTGCCGCATATCCATACCGGTATTTTTGTAGACGGCACGTGCATCGCCAGGAGCCAACTTTTCCAGCTTCAGGCTCATGGCTTGCTCATTCTGTTGACGAAGTTGCGGTTGTCCCGGATCGATGACACGGGAGATGCCCGGAGGCATTACATAGTTCACCGGAGTACGGTCTCCATTTTCTTCGATATTGACTGCAGAAACGTCCAGTGCAGCAGAGCTGGTGGTAGAGGCGCCTTGTTGTGTATTATTCAGTGCATCGGTATAGGTGCGCCATTCGCCGCGTACCAACTCTAAGGTTGCAAAACGTAGCACGATGGGTTTCTCAAATCCGGTCAGGAACATGCGCATGAAACGGATGGACTTGAAGTCTTTGATGCTTCCCACCGCCTCGCCACTGCGTACGGGAACTTTGAACTGATACCAGGTCACTTCTTCCGTTTGTCCGTTGCGCAGGCGGACACTGGCGGTTCGTTTATCCGTGATGTAATTCTGTCCTACTTTCAGGTCGGAAGGTGTCAGGTTGATGCGATATTGGAAATATTTCTCAGTCTCGTTCAGTGTATTGTCCTGATTGATATCCTCTACATCGGGCACGGTCTTTGAAGATATATCGTATCGTTCCGGAGAGTCTTCACTCGCGGTGGAGTTCCCCTCGGTATTGTTATAGTATTTGTAGCGTTCCAGAATGCTACGCTCTTCTCGGTCATAGTCCGAGCCACGGAAATAATGATAATTGTCGCCTGCCGGATCGTTGTAAAATTTCTCGTAAGTGGAGGCGTCCACTTTGCCCTGTACGTCTGCCAGATATTTCTGATAAGTGGAGAAGGTACGTTCGTCTTCAGTAGAGAGCCCGTTCAGTCCGACATCTTGCTTACGGCGTGCGCCGGCTGCATTATCAAAGGCATATACCACACTACGATCGCGGGGAACACGCCCCCAAACTGTTTCTTCGGTCTTTGTTGCATCTCCATCAATGGGCAGACCGTTTTCAAAGAACTTCTTGCCATCTTTGAGGATGTCTTCAGATACTTCGCCAAGGTTTATGTAGAGAGTACCTTTGGGGGAATTTGCTCGTGTTGCCTTTTCCGAACCTGTTCGTGTTATTCCTCCCTCAATACTGCCTTCTTCGTAGATGAATGGATCCAGTAACCAGAAAGAGATGTATTCAATGTTCGCCGCTTCGAAATCACTGGTATCCAGTTTACGCATCATGCCTCCCCAGCGATTCTCCGGATTTTTCAGAGTACCGTCGGAATTCAGGTCTGTATCCAGATTGTATGGCCCCCGTTCCTGTGGATAATAGGCTAGGTTCAGTACGTTCATGGAAGCCGATTCCTGGTAGGGAGTTTCCTTATTTGGAAACAGTTCCTGCTCATAGACCTCACGCACATAGTGGTTGCTAAGCTGGTTTAAGTCGTTTTTGATGTGTGTAGGTGTCAATGAAGAGTTACGGCGGGTGAAAAGTCCGTCAATATGGTACCACGCCAGCAGTGCCCGGTTCTTTCCGTAACTGATATCATTGCTGCAGGTTGCTTCGGGAAAGAGGGGAGAGGGGGTGCTTGCCAACATCCAGTATGAGGGCTGACGAAGGTCAATGCCATTTTGTGTACTTTCGAAATCGTCGATGTACGAAGCATTTTGTTGTAGTCCTTTGGCATGTCCCGGAATGAGATGGGCGAATTCCACACCGAGATTGATGCTGCTGGGGACGGTTGCGGTGACAAACGGTAGTTTGTCCAGCATGTTTGTCAGCCACTGGCTTTCTTTTTTCCATGAAGCATTCACTCCCCACAACGTGTTGGAGAGTGGTTCGTCACCCATTGCAACTTTGCTTGTCAGTGGTTTCTCGCTGAGGTGCATGATGCTTCCTCCGAAAGAGAAGTTCTGTGAGAAATCGTAGGTGAAGTTTAGTCCCATCATCGTTTTGCGTTGCATGCTGTAGAGCGTATTGCTCTCCAGATTTACGCTGATGGCTGTACCGGCATCAATGATGCTTTGGTTGAGAATGGTAACTACTCCCAATGTGTAATCTACTGTATAGTCAGAGTTTTCTACCAGTGTCATACCGCCCGCCGTCACACGTACTGAACCTTGTGGAATATTCATAGCCCCTAACCGTATTTCATTGGCATTGGAGGCGCGGTATTCACCTGTTAGCCGGAATTTATTCTTTTCTGCTGTTTGTTGCGCTACGGTGCGAGTGGAGTCGTACAGTTCTTGAAACACATATTTGTCTGCCAGCGCATCGTTTCCGATGGCTTTGCGCAGGTGGCTGCCGAAAGGTTCTACTACGGGAAAATAGATACGTCCGTCCGAAGCTGTCACCGTATAGCCTTCGACAAAGTCGAAGAAACCGTCCGCACCTGTTTGGTTCTGGCTATTGAGGCGGTCGAGGTTCATGACACGCAACAGGGGTGTTTTGGCAATCTTTCCTTCTGGAATGTAGCGTAGATATACACCTGTTGTATCGCTTTGGTAAGTGATGTTCAACTGGAATTTTTCTTTTTGCACAGAGTAGGCATTGAGACTGTAGACATTCTTCATCATTAGACCCCAGCAGGCTGCGTCCGGGGAATTTGCCGTATTCTTCAATAATTTTACGAACAAACTTTGCCCGGTTTCCTTGATGTCTGAAGAAAACTCACCTACTTGATAACTTCGTCCACCGAGTGTATACTCAAAAGCGACTGCCAGTACTTCGTCCGGTTGAAGGGTTTGCTTCAGTGAGATATAACCGAGTTTGCTGTTTAGTGTGTATTCTGAGGAAGTGAGCAGACGGGCACTTTCTATTTTTTCGTAATCCATGCCGGGTTCGGATCCGGGGATTGTACTCATGATATTACTTACCTGGCTGATATCGCGTGCAGCTGCATAGCGGCTGAGCATTTCCGCATAGAGGTTATTGGCACTATTGGCGGGAGCGTTGACGTTTGAACTGGGGTTGGTCGGGTTTCCCACTCCGCTCCAGGCGGTAGTGTTGCCTATGTGAAAGGCCTCTCCAAGATCAGTTAGTGCTACGATGTTTCGCGGATTATCATAGTTATTTCGTTTGTTGGTTACCCATACTTCGATCCGGTTAATTGTGATTCCTGAAAGGATATTCGGAAGCTGTGCCAGATTTTTATCATAGACATCCCGAAAATAATGGGCAAGGAAGAAGTGGCGGTTTCCTTCGTAATTATCTGCGGAGAAGTCGAACGTAGTGGTTTGTGCACCACCGCGGCTTGTCACTGTTTTTGCTTCACTTTCTTGCTGGCTGATAACAGCTTGTAGCTTTAGTTTGCCAAATTGCAGGTCTGTACGAATACCGAACAGTGCGGATGCTCCGCGTATTAGTGAGTTATTGGTGGACATACTCACATTACCGGCTTCAATCAGTTTGATGATTTCATCTTCTTTTCCCTCATATTTCAGTTTCAGCCGTTTGGTGTCAAAATCAAAGGTAGCATCGGTGTTGTAGTTCATGTTCATATTCACCTTGTCACCTACTTTTCCATTGACGTTGATATTAATTTTCTCGTCAAAGTCAAAACCGAGTGTTTTGCGTTGACTTTCCGGAAGTGAGGGGTTCTTCACATTTTTGTACGTCATGCCGAAGCTGAGTTCTGCATTACCTTGTGTACGTATCTGTACCCCACCGGGACCAAACAACTTCTCTGCCGGACCAAGGTTGAACTTCATATCCATAAAGTCGAAAGCCTCTTTTCCTTTGCCGATTTGTTCTCCGTTCTTTTGGCGGTAATAAGATTGCATGGATTGTTTCAACGTCCAATCCAGATATTCTTCGGGGGTCAGTACCATCGGTACACCGATTTCGGTATTCCCTAATTTTGTGCGTATGTAGTATTTGTCTGTTTTTGCATCATATTCTGCCTCGGTTCGCAGGTTCATGGGCGATTGCAGGTCGGCAGGGTGGGGAGAAAGGTCTTTTAGTGTACCCGGCACGGTCTTGCGAACGGAATATCGCGGAGCTATTGTATCCTGTACATTTTCTGCTTCTTGTGCACTCTTCTCATTTACATTCTGTCCCATAACGACAAAGCTGCCAGGCATGAGCCATAGCAGCAATAACCAGATGATATGTCGTATACGGGGAGACTTCATATGTGTTTAATTAATTTATGAATGATAATTCATCGTATATTTCATCGGTTAGTAATTATACTTACAAAAAATGCGTAAATTTCTTCCTTTCCCGTAGCTACTCCTCCGACTCGTTGAGTGAACCTGATTCAGTCAGGGACTGAATGCTTTTCACTCCCTGACTGAATGCCTTTCAGTTCCTGACTCATTGTATCCCCATTCAGAAGGTATCTGAGAGGGGGTGGGGAAAGTGACAAGACAAGAAAGAAAGGAAGTAAAAATTACATATAAAAAATATAGGTTATTCTCCCCTAAATCATCATTTACTAAAGTCTTTTCAGCGCCAACTTAATAACCTGCTCTACCGGTGCATCCGGTTCTTCTTTCAATATTGCCAAAACTACCTTTTGTGATGGTGCTTGTGCAAATCCCAACATTGTCAATGCAGCAATGGCTTCTTCCTGCACCTGTGCATTAGCAGCAGATAACATTCCGCCGAGACTTCCTATCGTACTTCCTGCGCTTGCTGCACCTGTCTTGATTTTATCTTTCAAATCCACAATCACCCGTTGGGCTGTTTTTAATCCGATACCTTTCACTGTCTTCAGTAAATTGGCATTTTCAGTACTGATAACATTCACCAGTTCTGCCGGTGAAAGTGCTGAAAGTATCATTCGTGCAGTATTACCGCCAATGCCCGAAACGGAAATCAGCAACAAGAATAATTCACGCTCTTGTTTATCTGCAAAGCCGTAGAGGATGTATGCATCCTCACGTATAGCCTCGTAGATATACAGTTTACACTCTTTTTTGCCTTGGATGGCAGCATACGTATTTAATGAAATATTAACGGCATATCCCAATCCGTTACAGTCGATAACTGCGGTTGCCGGGCTGAGCTCGGCAAGTCCGCCTCTGATGTATTCTATCATAATACTTACTATAACGCGCGCGAGCGAGGAATATTGTGTTTCTTCATTACAGACTCAGAAGAGTTTCGGGGAACTTTTTCCTTTGGAAATTGTTTTAGAGTGATAAGTCATTGAAGGTACATAAGTTTGAAAGAAGTCTTAATAAAGAAAAAACTCTGTGGAACACTGAATCGTTTTGTGGTTAAATTGAATGAAAATGATTACTTTTGTGCCGATAAAATAGAAAACTGATAAATAAATTCAATAAAAGAATGAAAAAAGTAAGAGCAGCCATTGTTGGCTATGGCAATATCGGGCAATACGTGCTCGAAGCGTTGCAAGCGGCTCCCGACTTTGAAATTGCCGGTGTAGTACGCCGAGCCGGAGCTGAAAACCGTCCCGCAGAACTGAGTGAATACCCTGTTGTAAAGAATATCAAGGAATTGGAAGGCGTTGATGTTGCAATTCTTTGTACACCAACCCGCAGTGTAGAGACTTATGCCAAAGAAATCCTTGCACTTGGCATCAATACGGTTGACAGCTTCGATATTCATACCGGTATTGTAGATTTGCGTCGCACACTGTCTGCTTCTGCAAAAGAACATAATGCAGTTTCTATTATTTCTGCAGGTTGGGATCCGGGAAGCGACTCTATCGTACGTACCCTGTTGGAAGCTATTGCTCCGAAAGGAATTACTTATACAAACTTTGGTCCTGGAATGAGTATGGGACATACAGTGGCTGTAAAAGCTATTGACGGTGTAAAGGCTGCTCTCTCCATGACTATTCCTACCGGAACAGGTATTCACCGCCGTATGGTTTATATCGAATTGAAAGACGGTTATGAATTTGATAAAGTATCTGCTGCCATCAAGGCAGATCCATACTTTGTAAATGACGAGACACATGTGAAATTAGTTCCCAGCGTAGATGCTTTGCTTGACATGGGACATGGTGTAAATCTCACTCGTAAAGGTGTTTCCGGTAAAACTCAGAATCAATTGTTTGAGTTCAATATGCGCATTAATAATCCTGCACTTACTGCTCAGGTATTGGTTTGTGTAGCTCGCGCTTCCATGCGTCAACAACCAGGTTGTTACACGATGGTAGAGATTCCGGTTATTGATTTTCTGCCAGGAGATCGTGAAGAGTGGATCGGACACTTAGTGTAAGAAAATACGATAGATATTTCATATAATAAATAGACCATCTACTCACTTCGAATAGATGGTCTATTTGTTTTTATAAAGTAGAACCTGCGTTAGAACAGGAACCGCAGAATATCATTAAAGTTTGCCCAAAGCAGCAATCCGAATAACAGGAACATACCGACCATTTGCGCACGTTCCATAAACTTATCACTTGGTTTGCGACGAGCCACAATCTCATAAATAAGGAATAGTACATGTCCGCCATCCAGTGCCGGAATAGGCAGAATATTCATGAAGGCGAGGATAATAGAAAGGAATGCTGTCATGTACCAGAACTGATGCCAATCCCATGTAGCAGGGAAGATGCTTCCGATAGTTCCGAAGCCACCCAATTGCTTGGCGCCTTCTTTAGAGAAGAGATATTTCATCTGTCCTACATAGCCTTTCAGAGTTTGTACTCCCAATGCTGCACCAGCGGGGAAAGAGGTCAGAAAACTATATTCTTTCTTTACAACCGGCAGTAACTGATTGGTTGCCGTACGTACTACTACACCTATCTCATAGATTGAATCTGTAGCAAAAGTTATAGTATCTATCACTCCGGCACGTGCATAAGTCAATGTGATATAATGAGAAGCTGAATCCGCTTTCTGACGGCGTAACATCTCTTCTTTAAAATCGAAATAAGCAATGTTCTTTCCGTCCAATTGCATAATACTGTCACCCGCTTGCAGTCCGGCAAGGGCAGCAGGACGGTTGGCACAAATACTATCAATAACATACGGATAGCGGAATGAGGCAAAACGTACACTGTCAGCCAGCAGACGCTCCATAAAATTCTCAGGGATATAAACGGATACATCTTCTCCATCGCGGCGTACTGTTACCTGGCGGGCATCGACAACGCTTGTCAGCATGTCACCACCGTAACGTTCAAAGGGTACACCATCAGCAGATATCAGTACGTCACCGTCACGGAAACCGATAGCTTTTGCCGTTTCGTTGAATTCCATACCCAACGGGGCTTTTTGTACCGGTACGTATTCATCTCCCCAAGTAAAAAGTATCATAGAATAGATGAATAATGCCAATATGAAATTGAACAATACACCACCTACCATGATTAACAACCGTTGCCATGCCGGTTTGGCCCGGAACTCCCACGGTTGCATTGGCTGTTGCATCTGTTCGGTATCCATAGACTCATCTATCATACCTGCTATCTTTACATAACCACCTAATGGCAGCCAACCAATACCATATTCCGTATCACTATTTTTCGGCTTGAACTTGAACAGGGTAAACCAAGGGTCGAAGAACAAACAAAACTTTTCTACCCGTGTCTTGAAAAGACGGGCGAAGAGGAAGTGCCCTCCCTCATGAACGATAACGAGCAACGAAAGGCTCATAATGAGTTGCAGGGCACGAATCAAAAATGTTTCCATCTAATAATTTTTCTATTTTACTATTAACTACTATTTACTATTCTTATTCTTCTCCGAGGAAGAAGGGAGTTGAGATACTCTAATACCTGTACTATTTTTATTTTATCAACTCTTGTGCAATACGGCGTGTCATCGCATCCGTAGCTACATAGTCTTCATATTCCGGTTTTGCCACAAACGATACGATAGACATTGCTTTCTCTATCACATCACTCATGCCGAGGAATGAAATCTCATCCCGCAGGAAAGCGGCAACTACCACTTCATTGGCTGCATTCACGATACAAGGCATATTTCCACCTTTATGCAAAGCTTCATAAGCCAAAGCCAGATTACGGAAACGGGTAGTATCCGGTTGTTCGAATGTCAGGTTTGTGCACATCTTGAAATCCAACCGGGGAAATGAAGCCTTCAGGCGTTGCGGATAAGAGAATGCATACTGAATAGGCAGACGCATATCTGGCATACCCAGTTGTGCCTTTACTGCACCGTCTTCAAACTGCACCATAGAATGTATAATAGATTGCGGATGTACTACCACTTCAATCTGATCCGGACGTACACCGAATAACCATTTTGCTTCTATCACCTCGAACCCTTTGTTCATCATTGAAGCGGAATCAATCGTGATCTTCGCTCCCATATCCCAATTAGGATGTTTCAGGGCTTGGGCTTTGGTTACCGTAGCCAGTTGTTCCATTGTGCAATTGCGGAACGGACCACCGGATGCTGTAAGGATCACCTTCTCTATCGGATTGCCAAGTTCCCCCGCTAAACATTGGAAAACGGCTGAATGTTCGGAATCTACCGGTAATATAGGTGTACCGGATAGGCGTGCCATATCGTTAATCAGCTCACCTGCCACAACAAGCGTCTCCTTGTTCGCAAGAGCGATGGGTTTACGGGCACGAATAGCATTCATGGTTGGTTTCAGTCCGGCATAACCTACCATCGCAGTCAGTACGATGTCAATTTCCGAGTCTTCCACAATCTGGCAGATAGCATCCGTTCCTGCATATACTTTGATAGGCAGGTTGGCGAGGGCTTCTTTCAGTTGGGCATATTTCGTTTCGTTGGCTATAACTACCGCTTCAGGCTTGAATTTCCGAGCCTGGGCAATGAGTTCTTCTACACGGTTGTTGGCGGTCAGCACATACGCTTCGTACTGGTCGGATTGTTCTTCAATCACCTGTAAAGCCTGCGTACCTATGGAGCCGGTAGAACCGAGTATAGCAATTTGTTTTTTCATTTATCTATCACTTAAAATACAATATATTGTTCCGGATTCACCGCCCGTCCTTTGTGCCATAACTCAAAGTGCAGGTGAGGCCCGGTTGTCAGTTGTCCGCTGTTTCCTACCAAAGCAATAGCCTCTCCGGCCTGTACAGTGTCTCCTTCACGTTTCAATAAGGAACTGCAATGCTTATATACGGATATAAAGTCTTGATTATGTTGTACTTCTATCACATATCCTGTTTCGGCCGTATAAGTACTCAAGATAACTGTACCATCCAGCGTAGCAAGTACGCTCTCTCCGGGATTGGCGGCGATATCCGTACCGTAATGTTTTCTGTCAGCATCAAATTTGTCTGTAATCATGCCTCGCGTGGGACGATAAAATATCAATCCTTCTATGTCTGGGCGGGCTGTAATGCTTGTCAGATTATACTTTTCTGTTTCTTCATATTGTTTCCGGAACTCCGCTTCCCGCTGTGTGCGTTCCATCAACGAATCTTCGCGTACGGTAGTCAGTGAGTCCATATTGTGCACAGTATCTACCCGTATGGTTCCACTGAAAATATCCTGTATATTCATGATATACAAATTCTGGCGATCTACCAACTGTTGAAGTGAATCTACTCGTAAAGCATTCTCTACCACTTGGGCACGGATTTCACTGTTCATGTATCCCGGCAAGTAGTTGCGCAACGGAGTGAAAGCAATGATAACTGAGGCAACCAGAAACAAAACAGTCAGCACAGAAAGTAATACCGAGATGCCGTTTAACTTGGATACACGGAGACCTACTACTTCTTCGAGTGTATTCTCGTTGATGATAGTCAGCTTATATTTGAATTTGATATTACTCCAGAATGCTTTATGTCGTTTCTTTTTCACCATACGCACTAATCACTTATCACTCTATCACTAATCACTTGTTTACACTTCCTCTGTTTCATCCAAAGCCAGCAATCCTTCGGGTAAATCCATAGTGATTACTTTGTGCTTTTGGTCAATGTTCAGGATGAATTCTTCTTGTGCAGGAATCAGTAACTCTTCTCCCTGATGATCAACTACAAACAAGGTGTTGATGGTTGCAGTATCCACCTCTGTTACTTCTCCCAAGTCTCCGTGGTTAACTTCTTCCACGCGGAAACCTACGAAGAAATCCCAGGTCAGTTCTCCCGGTCCGGCATCTTCGACATGTTTGGCAGGAAAATAAACTTCCACGTTGGTGAACATCCGCGCACGTTCTGCCGTGTCTACTCCTTCCAGCTTTACCAATGCAGTGGAGTCGGAGCGGAAACGGTATTCCTCCAGGAAGAAAGGTACGAAAATACCATCCAACAGGCAGATTAGGTATTCAGCTTCCACCCGGTCAAAAATGTCATCGGTGAATGTGAATGACAACTCACCGTGAATGCCGTGCGGTTTGTTGAATACTCCTATCTTATATACATCTTCTCTTTTTATCATCTTATCATCCTACCATTCTTAATCATCTTCTACCATCCCATATCATATTCTCGTAATTCTTGCTCCGATAGCATTCAGGCGTCTTTCGATGTCTTGATACCCCCGGTCTATTTGCTCAATGTTGTGGATACGGCTGCTTCCTTCCGCACTCATGGCGGCAATCAGCAATGCAATACCGGCACGAATATCAGGTGAAGTCATATTTCCGCCTCGCAGACGCATGGCATGGTTATGGCCAATGACAACGGCACGGTGAGGGTCACAAAGAATAATCTGTGCTCCCATATCTATCAGTTTGTCCACGAAGAACAGGCGGCTCTCGAACATCTTCTGATGGATAAGCACGCTGCCTTTTGCCTGAGTGGCAACTACGAGCATTACACTCAGCAAGTCCGGCGTCAGTCCCGGCCAGGGAGCATCGGCAATAGTCATGATAGAACCATCTATGAACGACTCTATCTGATACGTTTCCTGTGCAGGTACATAGATATCGTCTCCCCGTTGTTCCAGTTTGATGCCCAGACGGCGGAAACTTTCAGGGATGATGCCCAAGTTTTCATAAGAAACATTCTTGATGGTGAGCTCACTTTGCGTCATGGCTGCCATACCGATAAAACTGCCGACTTCAATCATATCGGGAAGTATTGTATGTTCGGTACCGTGTAGTTCGTCCACTCCTTCAATGGTCAATAGATTGGAGGCAATGCCTTGTATCTTGGCGCCCATGCGGTTCAGCATCTTGCAAAGTTGTTGCAGATACGGTTCGCAGGCAGCATTGTAAATAGTGGTTGTTCCTTTGGCCAGTACCGCCGCCATCACGATGTTGGCAGTTCCGGTAACCGAAGCTTCGTCCAGCAACATGTAGGTGCCTTTCAGTTCGCAAGCTGAAATCTCATACGCTTCGCGCTCTGCGTTGTACGAAAAATCTGCACCCAGATTCTGTATACCGATAAAGTGAGTATCCAGACGTCTGCGTCCTATCTTGTCCCCACCCGGTTTGGATATCATCGCTTTATGGAAGCGTGCCACCATCGGGCCGATTAACATAACCGAACCTCGCAGACTGGAACATTTCTTCAGGAATTCATCACTCTCCAGATAACTCAAATCCAGCTTTTCTGCTTTGAAACAATACGTATCAAGCCCTTTTCTGGATACCGTAACGCCCATGTCACGCATCAATTGAATGAGATTGTTGACGTCCAGTATGTCCGGAATATTATGTACGGTCACCTCTTCGGCTGTCAGCAGCGTGGCGCAGATAATCTGCAATACCTCGTTTTTTGCGCCTTGCGGATGGATCTCGCCGGATAATCTGTGTCCTCCTTCAATTACGAATGATGCCATAAATTGGGATTTATGACTTATGATTTATAATTTATGATTTATGAACGGATCTGCCGCTTATAAATCATAAATCTGAAATCATAAATCTGTTAGTACTTTCTCTTATTATTCCGGTTATCTCTCCGGTTATTCTGATTGTTTACTTTCGGACGGTAGTTCTGATTGATACGTTCAGCCATCAGTTTGATGATGTCATCCGTCATCTGCAATTTGCCACCCGAATATTCATTAAGATCTTCTGCAATCTTGCGGTCGTCTACCGTATCCTTGTTCCAGGTCATGTAGTCTTTCTTCATATGGTTGCAGATCAGGGCAATCAGATTCTGCTTTTCATCTCCTTCGGGGAAGTCAATTGCTTTCTTTATCAATACTTCCAGTGTACGACCGTAGTGGCGGTAACGGATTTTTGTACTAGGATAGGGGATCACTTCCGGACGGGTATTCAAATTATCTTTGCGGATAATTTCATAAGGGTAATCAATGTCCAGTTTGAAGTCGGACATGATAGCCAGATGATCCCATAATTTATGTTTAAAATCGGGTACATCACGCAGATGCGGGAACATATTACCCATGATGTTGATAATGGTGTTTGCGCAACGTTGGCGTTCAGCGCGGTCTTCGATTGTCAACGCGTGGTCAACCATGTTTTGGATGCTGCGTCCGTATTCCGGCAAAGGCATCCGTTTTTGTTGAGTGTTATATTGCATATATTATAAAAGTTTTTTCGGTTGGGAAGCTACAAACTCTTTCAGGTAGAATGGTTCAAAATAAGCTACATCCTTAAAGTCGTTTTCGGCTATTGCTTTTTCAGCAAGTGGGAACATCATTTTTGCCAATGGACGAATATCGTCAATGAAGTGCGCATTGGGATGAGTTATTTTATCTTTGCACTTGGCTGCCCCGTCTCCAAAGAAATAGACGGGATGTTGATCCAGAAATTCCGTATAAGAGTTTTCGTCTACAATGTCAGCGGCTATGTCGCGCACAGGCTTCAGGGCACGGTCGTAGATAGCAGCATATACCTCCATGCGGCGTGCATCAATCATTGGGCATAGCAATGCGTCTTCGGGCAATTCATCATGATAAAGCAATACTGGCACGCATTGTACCTTCAATGTCGGAAGACCGATCAGCGGAATATTACGTCCGTAGCAAACTCCTTTCGCCATAGATACACCGATACGTAGCCCAGTGTAAGAACCCGGTCCGCAACTCACCGCCACTGCATCAATCGGCATGGCATGACTGTCGGCAAACGACAGAGCTTCGTCTATAAATACTCCCAGCAGAGCGGCATGAGACGGGCCGTTCAGATCTTCTTTGTTAAATACATTTTGTCCATCTTCACTCACAGCAACGGAGCATGCCGAGGTGGACGTTTCAATATGCAAGATACACGACATAGTCTTTTGTTAGTTTAATTGTGGCAAATTTACAGGTTTATTTTCAGATACACAAGCGAATCCAAAAAGGGTTCGGTATCTTTCTTACGGCATTATTGGCAGGTTTTTAGATTATTTCTATCTTTGCTATCTGATTTTAGGAATAAATACAGAATTCGTTAACATAAAATAACCGGCACAAGGAGGTCGTTGTATCTGTAATTATGATCGTAGCTATTATTATTGTACTTTTTATTTTGGTGGTGATTTCGATGTACAACTCATTGGTGAGAAAGAGAAATCAGATAGAAAATGCTTTTTCCACTATCGATGTCATGTTGAAACGCCGCTTCGATTTGATCCCCAATCTGGTTGCAACCGTTCAGCAATATGCCAAGCATGAAGCTGATACATTTGCTGCAATAACGGAAATGCGCAACAAGACTTATACTTCTCTTAATGACAGCGAAAAGGCGGACTTTGACAAAATGTTTTCTAAAGTGCGTACTCAATTCTTTGCAGTGGCGGAGAACTATCCCGAACTAAAAGCTTCTGAAAATTTCCTGCAATTGCAGCGTTCGCTCAATGAAACGGAAGAACAGTTGGCTGCTGCCCGCCGCACTTACAATGCCTCTGTAACCGATTACAATAATGCCGTCCAGACTTTCCCTACAAACCTGTTGGCTGGTATGTTTGGTTTTACAAGAAAAGCGGTACTGACAATTCCGGAAGCAGAACGTGCAACTCCGGATGTAAAGAACTTATTCAATTCATAAAATAGCCGGCAATGGATTATGTAGATTTTGACTCTCTGGCGCAGAAGCTGGCCCCCACATTGCAAGTTCTGGAAAATAAACGTAAGGAACTTCTGAGGAAAGGACGTTCAGAAGGTTTGATTTATGCTGCTATTTTTCTGGTAGTAGGAGTGATTGCTTTGCTAATACTTAAATTGGAAGGGATCTTTGGTCCGATAGTTATTGTTGTTATTTCTGTCATCATTTTTATTACTTGTATCAATAATAAGTCGAAAATATTCTCCTCTTTTTATAAAGAAGAAGTGGTAGATGAAATAATCCATGCCTTTTGTCCGAATGCGACCTATTCTCCGAATAATGGAGTGAGTGAGGATCTTTTTAGAAATAGCGGACTGTTTACTTCTCCCGACCGTTATCATGCCGAAGATTTGATAGAAGGATGTCTGGATAAAACCAGCTTTATCTGTTCCGAAGTACATGCTGAAGAGCGCAGAGCTCGTTCTACCAAGAATGGAGTGCAGTATTATTGGGAAGATATTTTCAAAGGATTTCTTTTCATTGCTGACTTTCATAAAGAATTTCAGGGAGAAACAACTGTTTTGCGGGATAGCTTTTTCAAAATTAAGATGGGAGCTTCAAGAGTGAAAATGGAAAATCCCGATTTTGAAAAAGTCTTTGATGTCTTTTCCACGAACCAGATTGAAGCCCGCTATCTGATTACCCCTTCCATGATGGAAAGAATGTTGAAGTTGGACAGCAATTTTAAGAAAGGAATTACCATCAGTTTCCGGAATTCTACGATTCTGGTCGCCATTCCGGATTCAAAGAACCGGTTTGAAGCAGATGTGTGGAGTTCTTTGAGTGATATGAGTATCCTTAAATCGGACTTTGCAGTGCTCCAATCCTTACTGGATATTGTAGATGAACTAAACTTGAACACACGTATTTGGAGTAAAGAGTAAGCGATAAATACATCACTTATTTCTTGAATAATTTTCACTAATGAAAATATTCATGTAATTTTGCGGAAAACTAAAGAATCTTATGATACAATCCATGACCGGATATGGTAAAGCGACCGCTGAACTGTCCGATAAGAAAATCAATGTAGAAATCAAATCGCTCAATAGTAAAGCGATGGATCTGTCAACCCGCATCGCTCCCCTCTACCGGGAAAAAGAAATAGAAATCCGTAACGAAATTGCTAAGGCACTGGAACGTGGTAAAGTGGATTTCAGTCTGTGGATTGATAAAAAAGATGCCTGTGAACTTATTACTCCCATTAATCAGGATGTGGTAGTGGCGTATTACGAACGGATTCGCACTATCTCCGAAACTACCGGTATCCCTGCACCCGAAGACTGGTTCTCTACTTTGCTCCGCATGCCGGACGTGATGACAAAGAACGATATTCAGGAACTGAGCGAGGAAGAATGGAAAGCTGTTCATGCCACTGTGCTTCAAGCTATCCAAAATCTGGTTGATTTCCGTATCCAGGAAGGCGCGGCTTTAGAGAAGAAGTTCCGCGAAAAGATTTCTAATATTGCCAAGTTGCTGACTTCTGTTGATCCGTACGAAAAAGAGCGTGTAGAGAAAATCAAAGAACGCATCACGGATGCTTTGGAAAAGACCATCAGCGTGGACTATGACAAGAACCGTCTGGAACAGGAACTCATCTATTACATTGAGAAACTGGATATAAACGAAGAAAAACAACGTCTGAGCAACCACTTGAAATACTTCATTAATACTATGGAGGATGGAAGCGGGCAAGGTAAGAAGTTGGGTTTCATAGCTCAGGAAATGGGACGTGAAATCAATACGTTGGGAAGCAAGTCCAATCATGCTGAGATGCAGAAGATTGTAGTGCAGATGAAGGATGAGTTGGAACAAATCAAAGAACAGGTATTGAACGTGATGTAATTACTATTTCAATATGGCTAAACTTATTATATTCTCAGCCCCTTCCGGGTCAGGGAAATCAACCATTATCAACTATTTATTGGGGCAGAACCTGAATCTGGCTTTTTCTTGTTCTGCTACCAGTCGTCCGCCACGCGGAACAGAACAGCATGGAGTGGAGTACTTCTTTCTTTCTCCCGAAGAATTCCGTACCCGCATTGCCAATGACGAGTTTCTAGAATATGAAGAAGTGTATAAAGACCGTTACTACGGTACATTGAAGTCTCAGGTAGAAGCTCAGTTGGCTGCCGGACAAAATGTGGTTTTTGATGTGGACGTTGTAGGTGGCTGCAATATAAAAAAGTTTTATGGCAACCGTGCTCTGTCAGTATTTATTCAGCCTCCTTCGGTAGAGGAACTTCGTAAACGTCTGGTAGGACGTGGAACGGATGCTCCCGAAGTGATAGAAGCCCGCGTTGCTAAGGCGGAATATGAACTGACGTTTGCACCTAAGTTCGATAAAGTCATTGTAAATGATGACTTGGAGCAGGCTAAGGCGGAAGCTTTGCGGGTAATTACAGAGTTTTTATCGAAATAATAAGGTCTGTCATGTATCAGCCGAAACCTGTTTCTCCTAAACAGAACAAGTCATTGTTGATTCTCAACACACTCCTGGCACTTATATCTTTAGTGTCAGGTCTGATGGCGTTGTATTATAGCCAATGGACAATCGTTCTTGGTATGACATTGGTACTGCTTTCAAGTTGCATCAATGTTTATACTTGCTGGAAACGTATGAAAACAAAAGAATGAAAACGGGTATCTTCAGCGGCTCCTTCAATCCGGTACACATCGGACATCTTGCCCTTGCCAATTATCTTTGCGAATATGAAGGGCTGGATGAAGTGTGGTTTCTCGTAACCCCTCATAATCCGTTGAAGGAAGAAGATGAATTGATGGATGATACCTTCCGTTTGAAGTTGGTTCAACTTGCCATTGCGGGGTATCCCAAGTTTAAAGCTTCTGATATTGAGTTTAATCTGCCTCGTCCGTCCTATACTGTCCATACGCTGGATAAACTGAAAGAAACCTATCCCGACCGGGAATTTCATTTGATTATCGGTTCAGACAACTGGACGCTTTTTCCCCGCTGGTATCAGTCGGAACGTATTCTTGCCGAAAACCATATTCTTGTATATCCCCGTCCCGGTTATCCGGTTTCTTTCGATTCCCTTTCAGAGAATGTAAAAGTAGCTTCTTCTCCTACTTTTGAAATCAGTTCTACCTTTATTCGCCGGGCGATGGAGGAAGGGAAAGATGTTCGTTACTTCCTCCATCCGGCGGTCTACGAGGCACTTTCATCCAAGTTTCCTCGCTAAGCAATGCTACTGTTTGGCATGGAATAATCCTTTGGAATCGATATCCACATCCAACATGTATGAACAGGTTGCCTCTTCTTTTGGCATAATCCGTTTTATTCTGTCCAAATCCTCTTTCGTTAGTTTCACATTCAATGCTTGAATCGTGTCTTTGATTTGTGAGGCTGTTCTTGAACCTACCAGTGCTATGATATCTTCACCTTGCGCCAACACCCAGGCTATGGCAAGTTGTGCCAGGGTAGCTCCTTTTTCAACTGCAATCTGTTTCAGCGCATCGGTGCGAACAAGATTTGCTTTCATCGTTGCCAATGCTTCCGGAGAAATTCTCTGACCGATAGATTTTAATTTTTCTTCTTGTGAACTTCCGCCAATCAGTCCCGAAAGGAGTACGCCGAAGGCTACAATGCCGACACCTAATTCTCTTGCTGTCGGTAAAAGGTCATCTTCTATATGCCGGTCTGCCAACGAATATCTTACTTCGACCAGACTGATCGGGTGTACTGCATTTGCTCTGCGAAGTATCTCTCCATTCACTTCGGAGATTCCTATATTTTTCACATATCCTTTTGTAGCCAGATCGGATATAGCGCCGATGGTGTCTTCTACGGGTATATGTGGATTGATGCGGGCGGGTTGGTATAAATCCACATAGTCAGTACCTAAACGGCTTAGTGTATAGCGCAGGTAGTTTTCCACAGCTTCCGGGCGGGCATCCATTCCGTACATTCTGCCATCCACACCCTGCATGGCTCCAAACTTTACAGAGATAAAGACATCTTCCCGCTTGCGGGTCTTTAATGCCTCTTTTATCAGCATTTCACTTTGTCCGTTTCCGTAGAAGTCTGCGGTATTCAGGAAATTAACCCCTCCGTCCAAAGCTGTATGTATCGTGTTGATACCTTCACTTACGTCTCCCATTCTCATACTTCCCAAGCCTATGCGCGAAAGCATGAAGTTGCTTGTTTTCTCTTTCGATAAGTTTAAATATTCCATATTCCTTAAATATTAAGTTTTTTCTGTGATGCAAAGGTCGGACAGAATAGATGAATTGACAAGGTCATTTTACTACTATAATTAGTCATAATCCGAAACGTATCTGTTTGTAATAAGAATAATTATTAAATTTGCATTTTAAAATTAGTCATTTATCAGAATTGTGATGAAAGATACAGTACTTGATTTAAGTTTTCAGGATTATCTTGAAAGAATGAATCCTCAATCCTCCTTTCAGGAGCAGTTGGTGGTTATCTACTTGGACGATTCGGTGACAAAAAAAGATAAGGTTGGGAGGTATCCCATGCAGCTTGAAGCCTCCTCTTTAATATTGGTCGTGTCAGGTGAAATGCAAATTGAAGTGGATTATCTGCCTTATACTCTTAAAAGAAGTACCGTGATGCAGCTACTGGCTGATAATATAATAGGAAATGTATCGCATACTCCCGGTTTCAGAGGATACTTGCTTTTGTTTTCACCGGAACTGAAGCAGGAAATCATGTCATTAACTTCCAGCATACGTTTGCCGGAAGCAGGAAACTTGAAACGTCTATATCCAGAACAGAGTTTGACCGATGATGAATGTGCAATTGTGCTGAATCGGATAGAACGTATAAAGAAGTACATAGCGGACTCGGATCATCTGTATCGGGCCACTGTTATTAAAAATGAGGTGATAAATCTATTGCTCGATATAACCAATAGCCGTTGGAAGAAATATGGAGAAAGAGAAATCTCATTTTCGCGTAATGAAATAATTCGGCAGCGTTTCCACGAATTGCTTTTGGGAAATTGCCGTAAACATCGTGATGTCGGATTTTATGCGCAGGAATTGTGTGTTACTCCGGATTATCTATCGAAGATAATACGGGAGTGTGACGAGCAATCTGCACTGAAATGGATCACAAATGCCGTGGTGACAGAAGCAAAACTCCTGCTGCGACGACCGGATATGAATGTCAGTCAGGTAGCGATTGAACTGAATTTTCCGGATCAATCTACATTTGGGAAGTTTTTTAAAAGAAATACAGACACTGTCCAAAATTTTGTGTAAATGGAAACAGGATTCAGTTATAAGTTTCTTC
>OGOC01000056.1_pt1 | contig 101692 bp, 81 predicted proteins | sample 1552561 | NCBI WGS metagenome assembly OGOC01 (sample SAMEA2580148, study PRJEB22360) | human gut metagenome | biome: human gut; feature: human-associated habitat; material: faeces | place: Denmark | collected 2008/2010
AGTCATGACACAAGAAAAGCTCCCTCACAGGAAGGAGCTTTGTCTACAGTCTGAGCCCTGATCTTTAAGGATCAGGGCTTTTTGTATAAAAATCATAAGTGAAGGTCGAGTTTCAAGTAGAGTCAGAACATAATAACAGATTATACTATAGTTGATCCTAAATGAAAAAAATGATATGGAAAGTGAGGAACAAAATGTTTAATTTTTTTTCAAAGGAAGATAAACAACTATATAATATGTTAGGACATCTGAACATGGCTGAAAAAGAAATAAGCTTAAAGGATAACAGTGAAACAGAGATATATGAAGTTGCCTGTCCGGATGATGAATATGCTTTTTTGCATGAAGCAGCTATTATAGAATATCATGGAACGCTATTTGCTGCCTGGTATAATTGCGAGGAAAAAGAACTGATCGGACCTACTCCAATCAGACAAAAAAGGTCAAAAGACGGTGGAAAGACATGGAGTGATATTGAAACGGTAGCGGAGGATCAAACCGGCAAAATTTTGTTCTGCCCACCGGTGTACGGTATTTGTGAAGATAAACTATATATGCTTATTAATGAAATGGTATCAGCAGATCATATTCATGCTCTTGATCTTTATGTATTTCAAGAGGAAAAGGACTGTTTTGAATTTTTATGGTCCAAACCGATTCCTTTTAAGCTAAATACGAATGTGTATAAGATGGCAAATGGGAAATTGCTTTTGCCGGGACGTATTGCTGAACTAGATGGCTTCCCGAATACTCCGGCGGTACTTATTTCGGATTCTGGGAAAATAGATGATGATTGGAGATTAGTGTATATTCAGGAAAATGGAGACTTACCTGATGGTTCTAAGTTGGTACATCCGGAAATTACCGCAATCATAGAAGATAATAAAATTGCCATGTTTTCAAGAGATGACGAGCGAAAAGTTCCGCTTGTATATTTATCACAGGATTATGGCGAGACATGGTCAGATGCCTTTTCCTATGATATTCCTTTTTCCGATTCAAAAATATATGCGGGCACGCTTTCTGATGGTAGAAACTATATAATAGGAAATTGGTATCCGGGAAGAGAAAAACTTGTACTTGTATTCTCAAAACCCAAAGAAAATACCTTTGAGACCGGCATTATACTACAAAATGGCTTTTCCGACAGATTAGGTTATGGAAAAGCGTGGTGTTACCCATGCGCCTATGAAGCAGATCATAAATTATATATTATATATACGGTATATTTAGAAAATGAAAAAAGAGGGGCTGCATTGTCCGTTGTTCCGTTGATATAACAGCTCCTGTATTTTTGAAAAGGATGCAGAAAACATGGATATAAGTCTGTTGGAGGAAACGATTATGTTGTATACGGAAACAAAGGAATTACAAAAATACAGGGCTTCAAAACGCCTATGGCAAGGAATCCCAAGCATTGAGGTGACAAAACGAGGAAGGATTTTCCTTACTTTCTATTCAGGTGGAGTCAAGGAAGAAATAGGAAATTATGTGATCGTAATTAAGTCGGATGACGGAGGGAATCATTTCTCGGAACCGATTGTTATTGTAAAAGAAGATAATGGAAGATGCTTTGACCCATGCCTTTGGATAGATCCATTGGGAGAACTTTGGCTGACATGGGCAAAGTGTCCGGACGATGGTTTATATGCATCTGTTTGCCGAGATCCTGATGCAGAGGAGCTGGTTTGGGGAGAAGAATTTCTGGTAGGCCATAATGTAATGATGAATAAACCTATAGTGGTGAAATCTGGTGAATGGTTGTTCCCGATTGCTGTATGGAATGATGGTATAAGAGTATTATCAGAAGAATATGATACTAAAATTACGGAAAAAGGCTCCTTTGTTTATGCTACCAATGATTGCGGGAAAACCTTTCAGAAGCTTGGCTTTGCAGACGTGAAAGACCGGCATTATGATGAACATATGATCTTGGAGATGAAGGATGGAAGCCTAAGAATGTTTGTTAGGACAAAGTATGGGATTGGCGCATCGAATTCCTATGATGGAGGAAGAAGCTGGAGTAAAGATTTTGACACTGGCTATGGTGGTCCCTGTTCGAGATTCCATATTACAAGATTGCGTTCAGGTAGAATCCTGCTGATCAATCATTTTAAGTTTAGTGGAAGAAATAATCTTACGGCAATGCTGTCAGAGGATGAAGGAAAAACGTTCCCTTATAAATTACTATTAGACGAGAGAGAAGTTTCTTATCCGGATGCAAAGGAAGCAGATGACGGATTTATCTATGTAACATATGATCGGGAACGTGGAAGTTATCTATCCAATATGAAAGAGGTGATGGCTTCCGCCAGAGAAATTTTAATTGCCAAAATAACAGAAGAGGATATTATTAGCGGATCTCTTGCAAACACAAATAGTTATCTGAAAAAGATCGCGAGTAAGCTGACGGATTATGATGGAGAGGACAAAGATCCATTTCATGAGCTGGATTTCGATAAAACAAAAAGCGTATAAAATTCATAAGTGAAGGTCGAAATTCAGGGAGAAAGAAATAATTATAAGAGATATAGTTTAATTACAAAAGATACAAAACATACATAAAAGGAAGGAGAAAATGATATGAAAAAGAAAATTGTAAGTAAAGTATTTGCCATATTGTTGGCAGCGTGTACAGTGCTTTCCGCATGTGGAAATGAAAGCGGTAATCAGAGCGTAGGTCAGACAGACAAAAGTGAAACGAATGACACTGTGCAGGAAGGAGAGGAACCATATACCATTGTTTATGCATTTGATGTATGGGTACAGCAGGCAGATTGGGATTTGGTAGAGGAGAATCTAAGTAACATTGTTTATGACAAGATTGGTGCCAAGGTTAAGCTTTTGCCTATGACAGGAGCAAACTATCAGCAGGAGGTTAATCTGATGATTACCAGTGGCGAAAAGCTGGATCTGGTAAATGCATCAGCCAGAACTACATTCAGTAGTGATGTCACTTCCAATAAACTGCTTGGGCTGGATGAAGAAACGGTTCGTAAATATGCACCGGATGCAATGGAAGTAATCGGCGACTATATGGAAGCTACCACAGTTGACGGAAAAATATATGGATTTCCGACCATACGTGATATGGCAAGTGCATACGGACTGATTCTTCGCAATGATATTATCGAGAAATATGGAATTGATGCTGATGCAGGATTAACAGTAGAACAATTAGATGACCTTTTTGCCAGAATTAAAGAGGGAGAACCGGACAAGTATGTAACGCAGCCGCAAAGCCAGGGAACCAGCATTCTGGAAAGCCTTTTTAAAACATATGATGGGCTGGGTGATACCATGGGAGTCCTGATGGATTGGGGACAGGGCGATCTGACCGTGCAAAATCTCTTTGATACAGAATATTACGAGGAGTGTGTGAGGAAAGCCAGAGAGTGGAATGAGAAGGGCTATATTCTTCCAGATGCTTCAACGAATCCTGATACAGGAGTAGCTTATTTCAAAACAGGAAAAGTGGCATCCACAATGTCCCTGATTCATCCGGGTGTGCCTACAGACAGCACCAATATGACAGGTATTCCATGCAGTACAGCAATTGTAAATCCGGCTTTTGGAAATACACAAACGGTTGGAGCTGTTATTCAGTCGATCCCTGTCAGCTGTAAGAATCCTGAAAAAGTGTTGGAGTTTGTCAATCTGCTTTATAGTGATGCAGAAGTATATAATGCGTTGGTATGGGGTATTGAAGGTACACACTATCAGCATGTAAAAGGAAGCGAAAAGTGGATTACTTATCCGGACGGTGTAACTGGAGAAACATCCGGCTATACTCTGAGTGCAACTTACGCTTTTGGAAATCGTTATCTGAGTTATATTTGGAATACGGATCCCGAAGATTTAAATGAAAAATATGAGGAATTTAATGATAATGCAATTAAATCTAAAGCGCTGGGATTTGTGTTTGACACCACTCCTGTGAAGGCAGAAGCGGCGGCTGTACAGGCAGTAATGGATGAGTATCGTCTGCCTCTGGAGAATGGAGTAATCGATCCTGATGAAAATTTACCGAAATTCCGACAGGCACTGAAGGATGCAGGGATTGATACTGTTATTGCAGAAAAGCAGCGGCAGTTAGACGAGTGGGCGGCAACAAAATAAGTAAAGTTTCTCGGAAAGGTCAGAGGTATAACACAACTGACCTTTCTATTCAAAGGAGCCTGGTATGTATAAAAGATTAAAAAAAATAAAAAAGCTTTTGCCACTATACATTATGGCTTTGCCGGCATTGGTTTATTTGTTTATTAACAATTATTTACCACTAACGGGTATGGTGGTAGCTTTTAAAGATTTCGACTACAGCAAAGGAATTTATGGAAGTGATTGGGCAGGCTTTAGAAATTTTTTGTTTTTATTTAAAAACTCAGTTGCTTTTATTATTACCAGAAACACAATATTGTACAATGTGGCATTTATTATAATTAATACATTTTTAGGTATTTTAGTAGCAATTCTTTTGAGCGAAGTGACAAGCAAAAAGGCTTTAAAAGTATATCAGACAGTGATTCTTTTGCCATATTTGTTTTCTATCGTCATTATCAGTTATCTGGTATTTGCTTTCTTAAGTACGGATGTAGGCTTTATTAATAAAGGGATCCTGGAGCCCTTGGGAAAAAGCACGATATCCTGGTACAATGAGTCAAAGTACTGGCCTATAATATTACCGATCGTAAATACATGGAAGTCATTTGGATTTCAGGCAACTATTTATTATGCCAATGTTATTTCTATTGATAAGTCTTACTATGAAGCGGCTCAACTGGATGGGGCATCAAAGCTTCAACAGGTACGGTATATCACACTGGTATTGTTGAAACCGGTTATTATAATGATGATATTATTGGCGGTAGGAAAGATTTTTTATTCTGATTTTGGTTTATTTTATCAGGTTACGCAGAACTCAGGAGCAATATACAGTACTACAAATACAATAGATACCTATGTGTACCGCACATTGATACAGACAGGAGACGTGGGTATGTCTGCAGCAGCAGGAGTATATCAGTCAGTAGTCGGCTTTTTAATTGTTTTAATTACAAATTTGTTACTTCGGAAGATCAGCCCGGAAGATTCTCTGTTTTAGGAGGTGTGAGATGAAACGAATGAAAGTAAACAAATCAGCATTAGTAGCACATATAGTTTTAATTTGTTTCGTGCTTTTCTGTACTCTTCCTACGTTGTTGCTGGTAACGTCTTCTCTGTCGGATAATGATAGTGTGTTCCGAAATGGTTATTCCTTTTGGCCCAAAGAGTGGAGTCTGGAAGCATATCGCTATATGGCGACGCAGGGGCAGACAATATTCCGTGCATACGGGATTTCAATACTAACTACATTTATAGGTACGATTTCCGGATTGATGCTTACAGCCATGCTGGGATATACACTTTCGCGTAATGAATTACCCGGAAGAAAGATAATCAATTTTCTCGTGTTTTTTACATTGCTTTTTAACGGAGGTATGGTTCCCACCTATTTATTATATGTAAATACGTTACATGTCAAAAATACTATATTTGCATTACTTTTGCCAAATAATATTTTGGTAAATGGTTTCAATGTTCTGCTGGTGAGAACATACTTTAATAACAATACGCCTAAGGAATTGATCGAATCAGCTATGGTAGATGGCGCTAAGGAGTTCCGAATTTTCTTTAGTATTATTATGCCGATTTCGAAACCCATCCTGGCTACGGTAGGATTGTTGATTGGTATTGGTTATTGGAATGACTGGTATAATGGTCTCCTTTATCTTACGAATACAAAATTATTCAGTCTGCAAAATTATTTGAATAGAATTTTGCTGGATATTCAGTTTATGACACAAAGTATGGCAGGAAGCGCAGAGGCTGCCAATGCCTTGGGTAAAATGCCTACCATCACGGTTCGTATGGCAATTGCAGTAATCGGTATTTTACCTCTTATGATTATATTTCCGTTTTTCCAGTCCTATTTTGCAAGAGGTATGACAGTTGGAGCAGTGAAAGGCTGAGAAGTGTTTTAAAAGGAGAGCGAAGGATGAATATTGTAAATTATAAAGGAACAAATTTGCGAGTGTCAGATATAGCGTTGGGAGGTGGAGTGCTCGGGAGCCGTATTTCCGACCAGGCATCATTCGATATCCTCGATTGTTTTGTAGGAAATGGGGGTACATTTATTGATACAGCGAATGTGTATGGAAGGTGGAATCCAGGAAATCTTCCACTATCTGAATTATTGATTGGAAGATGGATGAAACAGCATAGATTGAGAAGCAAGCTGGTAGTTGCGACCAAAGGAGCCTGCCATGCACTTGAAACACCGAGCATAAAAAGGCTGGCGCCGGAAGAGATACGAGAGGATCTGGAGAGCAGTTTGAAAAGCTTACAGACTGATTATATAGATTTATACTATTTACATGCAGATGATCCGAAGCGTGAGGTTGGTGAAATTATTGAAACTTTGAACAGCTTTGTCAGAGAAGGAAAGGTGAGATATTTTGCTTGTTCGAACTGGTCGGCAGAAAGAATGTGGGCTGCAGATGCTTACGCGAAAGAGCATAATTTGAAATCCTTTGTTGGGCATGAAATTATGTTTAATTTGGCAAAACCGAATGACGAGGCAGTGGAGGCAGCTGTACAGACCCATATGACAGAGAACATATATGAATATCACCAAAAAACCGGTAAACCGGTAACTGCATATACTTCTCAGGCAGCAGGATTTTTTGTATTACATAAGGAAGAGGGATTTCTCAAGGACGATAAATTTGCTTTCCCCAGAGATATGTTTTATAATGCGGAATCCTTAAAAAGAGCGGAGAGAGTAGACGAACTATGCAAGCTCACGAATGCCACTCCATTGGAAATAACATTAGCATATCTTTATGCGCAGCCTTTTCAGGTTATTCCGATCGTAGGACCTTGCAGGGTTAAGGAACTGGAAGAGAGCCTTCGTGCATCAGAAAAGAGATTAACGCAAGAGGAAGTAGAGTTTTTGTTTTCATAATGGAGAGAGCTGACTTAAATGACATTCTATTTTTGCAATACATTTGGAAACACATCGACAGATGGGATATATCGTATTGACCTGGGGAGAAATGACAGCAGGGAAACTTTGGCTGCACCACTGAAAAATCTGGAATGGGCGTGTATTGCGCCCAACGGAATACTGTATGCGGTAGGACAGGAAGAATCAGGGGGAAGTTATATTCAGTCGTTTTATTTGAAGCAACTTACAGGAGAACTGTTTTTTTTGGAGAAAAGCTGTTTCCCTTGGAGAGGGATCAGCCATATGAGCTTTTGGGAGCAGGGAAAGGCTCTTTTGATTGCTGTGTATGGAGAACAAATGGTTGTATCAGTGGACGTAGCGGAGGGGCGCATCGGCAAAGAATCTGGAAGGGTGATTTTCAAAGGAAATGGTCCGGTAGTTAGCAGGCAGGAAGCGTCTCATCCGCATTTTGTAAAGTGGATGCAGGAGGAGTGCTGGATTGCCGATCTGGGCGCGGATGCAGTATATCATAGTAGTGAGAGCCAACTTTGGGGAAACCGGGACAACTGGAGAATAGAGCAACAGCCCCGGGGATCAGGTCCAAGATTTCTGGAGATACATCCATTAGGAAAAATCGTATACCTCGTTACAGAATTATCGAATGAATTGATCGTGTTGGAGAAAAATTCAGACGGAGGTTTGAAAGAAAAGCAGCGTGTCAGTTTGCTCCCTGCCGGAGCACGAAAAAGTCTTTCTTCAATTTTGTGTCCAGATTGGACAAAAGGAAGATTGTTCGTAGGAGTACGGGGAGCTAATCTGATCCGGGAATTGGTCGTTGAGCAAAACGGAATGATCCGGGAAGGGAGAATTTTGCAAACACTGGGATGGCCCAGGAGCTTTCTGTATCTGAAACAGCTGGATTGTTTGCTGATTGCTGATGAAGAATTTGCGGAATCAACCGGAAGACTGGAGCTTTTTGATCTATGTGAGGGAAAACGTTTATGGGAAAAAAGAATGCCAAGAGCTTATCAAATTTACAACGTAGAGTACAATGACGAAATTGAAAGGTAAAGATATGGAGAAATGGATGAAGTGTTACGTAGGAACGAACTCCTTGAGAGGATCGAAAGGTATTTACACATTGGAGATAAATACTCAAAATGGGGAAATGAGGGAAGTTTCAACAGTAGAGGCTGACGATTCTGCATATTTATATGTTTCGGAAAAGAGAAAATGTCTGTATGCGGTTATGGAATCACTGGAATATAAAGGTGTACCGGGTGGAGGTGTTGCTGCTTATCGCATAGAGGATAATAAACTTTCATTTTTAAATAGCAGATATGCTTATGGTGGCTGGCCATGTCATGTTATAGCGGATGAGGAAAAAGATAGTCTTTTAGTATCTGTTTTTCGTAATGGATTGCTGGTGGTGTACGGCATTAATCAGGATGGAAGCATTGGGGAGGAAAGACGAGTAGAGCATCACCAGGAACCAAATGGAAGGATGTCTCATATTCATGCATCCATGCCTACACCGGATGGAAAATATATTGCGGTTGCGGATTGTGGTCTTGATTATATTTATCTTTATGATGCAAAAACGTATCAAAAAGTTTTCGAGTGGAAAGCACCGGAAGACAGTGGACCCAGACAACTCCGTTTCAGTCCGGATGGAAAATATCTATATATGGTATCTGAATTGAGCTGTCAAATTTTTGTGTTTGAGTATCAGCCGGATTGCAAAGATATGTTACGGAATGTCCAGGTAATATCGACGAGACGTGAGGATGGTTATGACCGGGAGAACTATACTTCGGCACTACAGATGCATCCATCCGGTAGATATCTTTTGGCTGGGAACAGAGGGCACAATTCAATTGTTGTCTATGAGGTAGATAAGGAAACCGGTTTGTTGATGTTGAAAGGACATACAATGTTGGCAGGTGATTTCTGCCGGGAGTTTTGTTTTGTACCAGATGGCTCTATGCTGATAGTGGGTATTCAGCATACAGATGTGGTACAGACCTTTTTCTTTGATGAAAATAAAGGGATTTTAAAGTGGAGCGGACAGGAAATTGTAATTCCCTCTCCTTCCTGTGTTATAATGGGCGACTCTGCAAAGTAATGTTGGCAGCGGTTAGAGATGCATTTGTAAGAACGTATAATTTGCGAGCTTATATATTTACTATATGAAGGTGTTGTATGCTTTTACTCCAAAAAATGATAATGTTTTTCTTGATTATGCTCATCGGATATATCTGTCGGAAAATCGGTGTGTTTAAAGATACTACAGGCAAAACAATTTCAAGTATAGTAATCAATATTGGAAATCCTGCACTGATTATTGCCTCTGGTATGAATCCTGAGAGACTGGAGAATAAAGGAAAATTGTTGTTTACTCTGGGTGTTGCGCTGATCTATTTTGCAATTATGTTTGCTGTCGCGGAACTATTGCCCAGATTGCTTCATGCAGACAGAGAGGACTACGGCGCTTATCAGGTCATGATGCTTTTTTCCAATATTGGATTTATGGGTTATCCCTTGCTGGATGTCATGTATGGCAGCAATGCAATAATTCACGCTGTAATCTTCAACTTGTTATATAATGTCTTGATCTATACTTATGGCATCCACAAAATGCAGATTGGTGGTTGTCAGAAAAATATAAATTGGAAACAACTCGTGAATATAGGCGTAGGCTCTTGCATTATTGCGATAGTTCTGTATATCACCAATCTTCCGGTCCCATTGATCCTTGAAGATACAGCAACTTTCACTGGTGCCATCACAGGTCCGTTAAGCATGTTGGTCATTGGTGACTCTTTGGCGCAGACCCGGTTAAGAGATTTGTTTACAGATGTGCGCCTACTCATTTTCTCTGTAGTAAAACTGGTACTATTGCCGGCATTGCTTCTGTGGGGACTGTGCTTTTTTATCAAGGATCCGATATTCCGAGGCGTTTGTCTGGTAATGATGGCAACACCGGTAGGCAGCATGACAGTAATGTTGGCACAGCAGTACAATGGCGATTATCGGTTGACATCCAGGGGCGTGGCTCTGACCACATTGCTTTCCGTGATCACAATGCCGTTTTTGTTCTGGGCGCTGAAGCTATAGCTACCAATTTTCTGAGTGTAGTTCTATTCTGAATGTAAATATTCGTTTTTTGCGTTATCAAGATGTCGGGAGCAAAAGCTCCCGATTTTACTGTGTTGTCTATATAAACTTTTTTGTAGAAATTATCGCCATTGGAACCTAAAACAATGTCTGCTGCACGTATCTCTCGGGGAATTCATGCAGGTAAGTAAAGCATTCCTTCGGGGAACACAGCATACCATTCGCTGTGCAGGTGTTTTGAATCAGTGCCATGAGCTCTTTCGAATAAGGACTGGGAATATCGTAGGCATTCCCATAGGCGCTGATATATTTTTGCCGGATGCCGGGGAAATCACGATCCAGTGCCTGATAGAAATATTCCCGGTCACCTTCCCGCAGCGTGACACCAACATCAAACACCAGAATTCCCTGAACTCCTGCCTGCAGGCAATAACCAAGCAAGCCTTCTATATTCTCCCTGGTATCGTTAATAAAAGGAAGAATCGGTGTCATCCACACAAAAGTCGGTATTCCCAACTCTTTACATCTCATCAACACTTCAAAACGTTCTCTCGTAGTAGACACATTCGGTTCAAGCTTCCGGCACAGCTCCTCATCATAAGTAGTGAGCGTCATCTGCACGACTGCTTTGGTCTTCTTATGGATAGATTGCAGCAGATCCAGATCACGAAGCACCAGATTGGATTTTGTGAGTACCGTGACACCATATTCATATCGATCGATCAGTTCCAGACATTTTTTGGTCAATTGAAGCTCTTTTTCAGCGGGAAGATACGGATCGCACATGGCACCTGTACCAATCATACACTTGTGGCGCCTGGAACGAAGCGACCGTTCCAACAGTTCAGGAGCATTTTCCTTGACCTCGATATCTTCAAAGGCGTGTGTAAAACCGTAACATTTGCTGCGGCTGTCACAATAAATGCAGCCGTGGGAGCATCCACGGTAAATATTCATTCCATTATTCTGAGATAAAATCCCCTTCGCCTGGACAAAATGCATGGCAATATTCTCCCTCATTTGATTGTATAACTTTATTTTTATATTAACATAGGAAAAGTGAGAAAACAAAAATAATTTTAACTAAAATTAAGTTAAAATAGCTAGCTAAATAAAGATAATAATGATACAATACAAGAACGGAGATTGGAAAAGCTTTACGATAAAACAATTATGGAAAGGAAAACTATTGATGCAGAAATTTGGTACAGAAAAATTTCATGGGGTGAATTTTGCGGTATTTCCGCACAAAGGCGTACTGGGATCTGGAGAAGCCAGAAAAAGTATGGAGGAAATGGCGCATAAGACCCACGCGAACTGGGTGATACTCACTCCCTCGGGGATACAGGAGACCCCTTATAGTGAAGAAATTTGTTTTGATGGGGAGAAAAGCTGCACGGATGAAGAACTGTGTGATATGATTCGCTTTGCGCAGAGTCTGGGATTAAAGGTGGCATTAAAGCCTACCGTGAATTGTGACAATGGTGTCTGGAGAGCAAGGATAAGCTTTTTTGATCATGATGTTCCCTGTGAACCGAAGTGGGGCAACTGGTTTGAAAGCCATATTGCTTTTCAGAAGCATTATGCACAGATCGCACAGAGGACAGGGTGTGAATTATTTCTTACAGGATGCGAGATGACGATGACAGAGCACCGGGAGACGGAGTGGAGAAAACTGATCGCAGAGGTCCGCACAGTATATGACGGGCCTGTCGGTTATAATTGTGACAAATACGGGGAAGATCATATTACATGGTGGGAGGCAGTGGATGTGATTGCTTCCAGCGGATACTATCCCATCGATGATTGGGAGAATCAGTTGGATCGCATTGAAGAAGTAGTTAAAAAATACCAGAAGCCTTTTCTTTTCTCGGAGGCTGGATGTATGAATATCCATGGTTCCGCACAGGTTCCAAATAACTGGGAACTGCGAGGGGAAGAGGATGATGCTGAACAGGCAGACTGGTACCTGGCAATGTTTTCTGCTTGCGAAAAACGGGACTGGGTGAAAGGCTTCGGAATCTGGGACTGGCCGGGAAGTATGGAAAGGAAGAGCCCTTATGCAGTCTGCGATCGCCCTGCGGAGGCTGTGATCGCAGAAGAATACAGCTGTCGTGGCAAGAACCGGAGATAAGAGGGCGGAACAGCGAAAATCAGAACGACAGATAAAACAATGCACAGGGAGGTATGGCAGAAAATGGAGCAGCCAACAAAGACAGTCAGTGTAGCAGCATTGCCGCAGGTACGGGTGTTGGGACGCACCACAGGAACGGACGTGGTGAATTTATTCTGGACCGGCAGCGGAATAGAATTTATCTATACCGGCAGTGAACTTCAGGTGGAGGTAAATGCCGATTACGACGCTTATGAACCGTGGCTTGCGGTGGAACTGAACGGCGTGCAGATCAGTAGAGTTCCATTAAATAAAGGGAAAAACGAAGTGTGCCTGTTCCGGGGGATGACGGTAGGAAAACCAAAGCATGTACGGATACTGAAGGAAGTACAGGCAATGCATCAGGATCCCGGGCATCTGTTACAGATTGTGGGATTGCAATATGCAGACGGTGAATTCCTGCAGTTGCCGGAGCCGAAGTACCGGCTGGAATTCGTGGGAGACAGCATTACCAGTGGGGAAGGTACGGTGGGAGACGCCTGCGAAGAGGATTGGATCAGCGCTTTTTTCTCAGCAGTGAATACTTATCCCTGTATGGTGGCAGACGCGCTTTCTGCGGAGTATCGTGTGGTATCCCAGAGCGGCTGGGGAATTGTCACCGGATGGGATGGAAATGTGGAGAATAAGATTCCTCCGTTTTACACACAGGTCTGTGGATTGCTCACCGGGGAGAGGAATGCTTCCTTGGGAGCGTTGGAAGACTATGATTTCGAAGCATGGCAGCCAGATGCGGTCATTATCAATCTGGGAACCAATGATGCCACAGCGATTCAGTCCGCAGCGGAACTGGGGCAGGAATGGGCAGGAACACGGGACATAGAAGAAGTTAAAGAGATTCTGACAACAGCTATCTGCGATTTCCTGAAAGTAGTGCGGAACAGCAACCCCACAGCACAGATCATCTGGGGTTACGGCATGCTGGGAGACAACTTTCTGTCCGTCATCCGGGAAGCTGTGGAAGGCTATGCGAAGCAGACCGCCGATTCCCGGATTCACTTTTTACATCTCCCCGACACGACACCGGATACCGTTGGCAGCCGCCTGCATCCCGGAGTGAAAGCCCATCAAATCACCGCGAAAGAGATTGAAACATATCTGCAAGCACTGTTATGGAAGAAATTTATAATTTCTTAAGAAAAATGTGACGTAAAATGTGACAACTCCGCGCTATATTGAAACCCATAGAAAGTAATTCATTTGGAGGGGCTGGCAATATGACGCAGGAAAATCGTTCAAGCAGACAGGCAGAGATCCATATAACGCAGATGCGGAGGAATCCGTATCTGGTGGATTATCAAACCGGGAAAAATATGGGCAGACATATGGGAAGGCGCACAGAACGGTCACAACACAGCACACCTGCAATGCCGCAGGAGGGCACAAGGACAAGAACATATCCTCAGCACAGTGTAGCACCCCGGCAGGAAAATAGAACCCACCAGCAGAAGCAGCGAACTGCGGATGCGGTATATGGGGAAAATGTATACAAAGACAATACCTACAATACCCGTGCCAGGCACCGTCTGGCGAGGGCGGAGAGACAGCGCCGCCGCAGACGGGCAAGAATCCGCAGATATATCCGGCTGACTCTGCTTAGTGCAGGAATTCTGGTAGGAATCATTGCGTTGACAAAGCTTCTGAATGTGCCTGCCGGTACTGCGGAAGCCAGCACACCGATGGAAGCAATAGACATGGCGCAGCAGGTGGAAAAAGGGATTGAGAATACTATAGGAACCCGGATTCAGGGACTGTCGGCGGAGACTTACGCAGCGCACCCTGACTGGACAGAGGATTTCCTCACGGTAAATGAATATTCCAGACCGGGAGATCCTTTGACGGAGGTGAATAATATTTTCGTGCATTATACTGCCAACCCCGGCACCAGTGCAGCACAGAACCGCAGTTATTTCGAACAGCTTAAGGACAATCATGAGCGCAGTGCCAGTGCGCATTTTATCATCGGCTATAACGGGGAGATCCTCCAGTGCGTTCCTCTGGATGAGATCGCTTATGCGGTGCAGACCCGTAACGAGGATTCCATCTCTATCGAATGCTGCTATAAGGCGGACAACGGACAGTTCACGCAGGAAACCTACGACTCCCTGATCAGGCTGTTGAGATGGCTGATCGACGCCTATGAACTGGAACCGGAGGATATTCTCCGCCATTATGACTGCGGTGGGAAAAAATGTCCCATATATTATACGGAACACGAGGATGCCTGGGACCGGTTAAAAGAGGATGTCAAAAATCTATAGAAAAGAGGAACTTTTCCCGAAAGGAAAGGTTCCTTTTAGTTTGTCTTGTTTTAAGAATGCAAGTTTGTTAGAATAGACGCATATGGAATACGATTTCCTATTCATTGGGAAAAGTGCTGCAGACAAAGCCCTAAAGGGCAGAAATGAGGAGTATCATGAATATTTTATCACCTTCAATTCTTTCGGCGGATTTCTGGAAGCTGGGAGAAGATATCAAAGCTGTGGAAGGAGCCGGCGTGCCCTGGCTGCATGTAGACGTGATGGACGGACTGTTTGTGCCTTCAATCTCTTACGGAATGCCTGTCTTGAAGGCAGTGAGACCCCATACAGACATGTTCCTGGATGTGCATCTGATGATTGAGAAGCCGGAGCGTTATGTGGAAGAGTTCGCTGCCTGCGGCGCGGATCTGGTGAATTTCCATCTGGAAGCCACAGAGGATGTGAAGGGATGCATTGAAAAAATACGTGCCACCGGCAAAAAGGTCGGCATCACCATCAAACCAGCCACCCCGGCAGAGGCAGTGGAGCCTTATCTGGAACTGGTGGATATGGTACTGGTCATGACCGTGGAGCCCGGTTTCGGCGGACAGAAGCTGATCCCGGAATGCCTGAATAAGGTAGCGGTGATCCGTAAAATGATCACGGACAGAGGACTGGCTACCGATCTGGAAGTAGATGGCGGCATTAATCTTGACAACGTAGCGCTGGCACTTGATGCGGGAGCTAATGTTATCGTGGCAGGTTCTGCTGTATTCAAGGATGACATCGCGGCCAATGCGAAGGCTTTTCTTGCGAAGATGCAGTAACATCGCCATAGGCAGGACTTGGGCGGGGAACGTCTTATGGAAGGCGCAGACTGTCGGCAGACGGTGACGGAAGGATAGACAGTTGTCTGCGGAATGGAGATTGATATGGAGTTACAGATATTACACGCAATACAAGAAATTCATCAGGGATGGCTGACGGACGTCATGCGTCTTTTTACCACCATAGGAGAAAGCGGGCTTGTATGGATTGCCATCGCCATCGTCCTGACATGTATACCGAAGACCAGAAAATGCGGTCTGACTATGATGATCGCAATGGCTATTACCTATCTGGTGGGGAATCTGTTTCTGAAAAATGTGATCGCCAGACCCAGACCCTGCGCAGTCGACAACAGTGTCATATTGAAGATCCCGTTTCCTTCTGAATATTCGTTCCCTTCGGGACACAGCTCCAATGGATTCGCCGGTGCAGTGACGATCTTCTGTTATTATCGTAGAGCAGGACTCTTAAGTCTGCTCATGGCGGCACTTATTGCATTTTCCAGACTTTACTTCTTCGTTCATTACCCGACGGATATCCTGGGCGGAATCTTATTGGGAACGCTGGATGCGCTGTTGGCGGTTTGGCTTGTGAAACACTTGGAGAACCGTGCAGATGCGCAGTCTGCATCGAACGCAGATAAAACCGAACACGTGCAGGAAAAATAAAATAACGGGACAGAAACCGGGATCAGACAGAAAGGGCAAAAACTTTGATGAACAGCAGAACGTTATGGAATGATAATTGGTATTTTGCCAAAACGGAATTAGGTGTGAAATGGGAAGACAGGCAGATCTGGGAAGCCAAAATGCAGCCGGTGGATCTGCCCCATGACTGGTTGATCTATGATACGAAGAATCTCTATGAAGACAGCATCGGCTGGTATCGGAAGAACTTTGCCTATGCCCCGGATAAAACAGGAAATGATGACCGTGTCATCCTCCGCTTTGAAGGTGTCTACATGGATTCTTCTATTTATGTAAACGGTGAGCACCTTGGCGACTGGAAATACGGCTATTCTACCTTTGACTGGGATATTACGGATGCTTTACATAAGGGAGATAATGAAATCGTTCTGCGTGTCGTATTTCAGGCGCCCAACAGCAGATGGTACAGCGGTGCCGGAATCTATCGGAATGTGTGGATGATCCGGCTGCCCAAGACACATATTCCTCTGGACGGCATCTATACATCTTCTGTTGAGACAAAAAATGGTTATGATCTGACCATCGACACGGAACTGGAATGGGGAACAGATAGTGGAAATTATGAACTGGAATACTGTCTGCGAGATGCTGATAACAGCAAAAGTCCCATAGAAACAGAAAACCAGGAGCTCTTCCGGGTAAAACAGCCTCTCACCTGTGGACAGAACAAGATATCCATAACGATCCCTGTGGATAATCCTAGAAAATGGGACATTACGGATCCTTACTTGTATGATCTGCAGGTATGCCTGTGGAGAGAGCAGGAGACCAACAGCCGGGAACTATGTCAGCAAGAACATTTCCGTATCGGTTTCCGCACCATGCAATTTGATCCTGCCAGGGGCTTTTTATTAAACGGCAGAAAAGTGCGCCTGAACGGTGCCTGCGATCACCATGACCTCGGAGCACTGGGAGCGGCTTTTCACAAAGAAGCCATGCGCCGGAAATTTGAACTCATGCGTTCCATGGGTGTCAATGCTGTGCGGACTTCCCACAATATGCCCGCTGTGGAACTGATGGAACTGGCGGATGAGATGGGATTTCTGATCGTATCCGAAGCGTTCGATATGTGGGAGATGGCAAAGAATCCTTATGATTATGCCAGATTTTTCAAGGAATGGATGGAGAAGGATGTACGCAGCTGGATCCGCAGAGACCGCAATCATCCTTCCGTTATCATGTGGAGCATTGGCAACGAGATTCCGGATACCCATGCGGATGCCCATGGACAGGAGATCACCCGTAGCCTCCTTGCAGTAGTCAGAAAGTGGGATTACCGGAAGGTGGCACCGGTGACGATCGGTTCCAATTACATGCCCTGGGAAAATGCCCAGAAATGTGCGGATATCGTGAAAGTGGCGGGCTATAACTACGCGGAAAAATATTATGCGGAACACCATGAAAAGCATCCGGACTGGATCATCTACGGAAGTGAGACTTCCTCTGTGGTACAGAGCCGAGGGGTGTATCATTTTCCGTTGGAGAGGGCGAATCTGATCGAAGCGGACGAACAGTGTTCTGCGTTGGGCAACAGTACTACCAGCTGGGCGGCGAAAAATACGGAATACTGTATCACTATGGACAGAGATACCCCTTATTCCTGTGGTCAGTTCATCTGGACAGCCATTGACTATATCGGTGAGCCGACCCCTTATCAGACGAAAAACAGCTATTTCGGACAGATGGATACGGCGGGATTTCCCAAAGACTCCTACTACGTCTTCCGTTCGGAATGGACGGATGGGAAAAAAGATCCCATGATTCATGTATATCCCTACTGGGATTTTAATCCGGGACAGCAGGTGGACGTGCGGATCACCAGCAATGCTCCGGAGGTGGAACTGTTCGTAAACGGAGCGTCACAGGGAAAACAGCAGATCGATCATCAGAAAGGAACGGTATTGCAGCCTTCCTGGAAAGTACCGTATGCGCCCGGCAGTATCTGTGCCGTGGCATACGACGAAACGGGTAGGGAGATAGCCAGACAGGAGAGACATTCCTTCGGCAACACAGATCATTATGTATTAAAAGCAAATAAATCAGCCTTGCATGCTGACGGCGAGGACATGATCTTTGTGGAGATCTCAGCGGAGGACCGGGACGGATATCCTGTGGAAAATGCCTCCGATTATGTGAGAGTGACCGTGGAAGGCGCCGGACGTCTCATAGGCTTGGACAATGGTGACAGTACCGATTACGATGCCTACAAGGGAACTGTCCGTAAGCTGTTCCAGGGGAAACTACTGGCGATGATCGCAGCGAAAACGATTCCCGGAGAGATTCGTGTGACCGTGGAGGACGCATGGACAGCCACGGTGAGCATGACCGATGAAACCGGTGCCGAAACGGCCACGGCAGTAGTCGAGACTCCGGACAATACGGCAGCTGCCGGGCACCGCACGGCGACAGTGACGTTACAGGCAGTCGAAGCACCGATTCGTCCCGGTGTCTGCGCAACAGAAGAAAACAGAGAATATCCGCCCGCCTTTGTGGATCCCGGATTTATTCCGGTGCGGAAACTGGAAATGAGCGCTCCCTATATGAGATTGACACCGGAGAAGCCGTATGTATTGCTACATACCCGTATCTATCCCATGGAAGCCACAGACCGTAAGCTTCTCTGGAGCATTACTGACGCTTCCGGTATCCCCAGCCCTGTGGCAAAACTGGAGGAACTGGAAGACGGCGAGAGCATCCGGATCACAGGCGTCAGTGATGGCAGTTTTCAGGTAAGGTGTATGACCTGTAACGGAACAACCAATATTAAAATGATTTCCCAACTTGACTTTGCAGTGGAGGGCATGGGACAGACGTTCCATTCTCCGTATGAGCCGGTGACGGGTATTTCTTATGTCGGAAGTTTTGGCGGAGACGTAAGCCGCGGAGTGGAGAACAGTGCCGGAACGGACAAGGCACAGCCTACCGGACTGGTCTATGAAGCGTTAGACTTTGGTGAATTCGGAAGTGACGAGATCACGCTGTCCATTTTTGCCAATGATAATGATCCCCACCGGATTCAGATATGGAAGGGAGAGCCCGAAGAGAGCGGTTCCGGGACACAGGGAACACTGGTGGGTGAAATAACCTATCAGAAGCCGGGCATCTGGGAAGTCTTCCAGCCGGATACCTTCGTATTGCCCCGGAGATTAAAGGGTGTAACAAAACTGACAATAGTGTCAGAAGATAAAATTTTCCTGAAAGAGTTTCATTTCACCAGACAGGAAAAAGCTTATGCAAGACTGAGTGCTCTCTCGGACGGAGTTACCTATGGTGACAGCTTTGTGAGAACCGGGGATGCCGTTGAACAGATCGGCAATAATGTCTCTCTCGAATTTACGGATATGAACTTTGGAGAAGCGGGAACCGATAGCATTGTCATCTGCGGAAGAACTCCTTTACAGCAGAATACGATCCAGCTTAGGTTTACCGATGGAGCTACACAGGTACTTCCCTTCCCGCACAGCGAGGAATATAGGGAACTGCGTTTCCCTCTGGAAAGAGTGACGGGAGAGCAGAATGTGACCTTCGTTTTCCTGCCGGGATGCAATTTTGATTTCAAATGGTTCCGGTTTGAAAAAAGCGGATATGAGGAGTAAGCGATAACTATGAGCAAATGGAACAGAAAAATATGGGCAGCAATACTGGTGGTGGGAATGACAGCGTCTCTGACTGCCTGTGGAGGCAGCAAAGGAGAAAACAGCAATGTGTCTGCTGCCGGTACACAGAATGAGACTGCCACCGTACAGGATGAGAGCGCGGACAGTAACACTGACAGCACCGGCAGTACCACGGCACTGGTGCAGGACAACCGGGTACTGCAGATCCCGGACGACAACTACCGTACCTACTATGAGCTTTTCGTATATTCCTTCTATGACAGCGACGGTGATGGCATTGGAGATCTACAGGGCGTACTGGAAAAGCTGGATTACCTGAATGACGGTGATGATACCACAGATATGGATCTGGGAATCAATGGTATCTGGCTCATGCCGGTGATGCCCTCCGTCACCTATCATAAATACGATACCACGGATTATGAGAATATCGATCCGCAGTACGGCACTCTGGAAACATTTCAGGAGTTGCTGACGGCCTGTCATGACCGTGGGATCCGTGTGATCCTGGATCTGGCAATGAATCATTCTTCCAGCAGCCATCCCTGGTTCCAACAGGCTGCGGAGTATCTGAAGAGCCTGCCGGAAGGGGCGGAACCGGATAGTTCCGAATGCCCGTACGTGGATTATTACCATTTTTCCAGAGAATACCAGGGCGGGTATGCACAGCTGAATGGAACGGCCTGGTATTATGAAGCGAGATTCTGGGACGGAATGCCGGATCTGAATCTGGAGAATGAGGCGGTACGCCGGGAATTTGAGCAGATCGCGGACTTCTGGCTGGATATGGGTGTGGATGGCTTCCGACTGGATGCGGTGAAAGAGTATGTTACCGGATCCACAGAGGTCAATGTGGAAATTCTAAGCTGGTTCGCGGATTATGTTCATGGCAAAGATCCGGAGAATTATCTGGTGTGTGAATGCTGGACGGATCAGAATACCTATGCCAAATATTATGAGAGCGGCGTGGACAGCATGTTTGATTTTGCTTTTGCCGACAAGTCCGGTATCATTGCCAATGTGATGAACGGTAAGGCATCGGCAACATCTTATGCAAAGAATCTGGAAACAGAGCAGGGCATGTATGCACAGTACAATCCGGATTATATCAATGCTCCCTTCTACACCAATCATGATATGGGACGCAGTGCAGGCTACTATGCCGGGGAGAATAGCGAAGCTCAGACGAAAATGGGCAATGCCCTTAATCTCTTAATGAATGGCAATGTATTCCTCTATTATGGGGAAGAACTGGGCATGAAGGGCTCCGGCAAAGACGAGAACAAACGGGCCCCCATGTACTGGAGCAAGGACGGCAATGCGGAAGGCATGTGTAAGGGCCCGGCAGATATGGATGATTTCCGGATGAAATTTGACAGTCTGGAAGAACAGCAGGAGGATCCCGATTCCATCTATAATTATGTGAAACAGGTGATCCGTGTCCGCAACCAGAACCCAGTGATCGCCAGAGGCACCACCGCTTATCTGGAGCAGTATTCCGGTGAACAATGCTTTGCCCTGACAAGAAGCTATGAAGGCAGTAACTTATTATTGTTGGGAAATACCTCTGCGGAGGCTGTGAGCGTGGATCTGACCGGACTTACCGTAGGAGGCACCACAGCGGAGGAACTGGTACTGCTGGGGGAACTTTATACCGGAGAAGAGACCGCGGAGCGTGCCGGTACTGTAGTTACGCTTCCGGCTTATTCGATCCTGATCCTGGGAGAAGAATAAGACGAGCAAAACAGAATACAGGAACAAAAACAGGTCTGTGGGCGAACCCTACAGACCTGTATGCTTTCTTACAAAATCTTCAAATTCGTTTACCGGTAACGGCTTCGAGAAGTAGTAACCCTGAATATCATCACAGTGAAGATTCTTCAGAAACTCTACCTGATCCGAAGTTTCTACACCCTCTGCGGTAATAGTCATACCGAAGCTCTGCAGCAACTGCGTGATATGCAACAGCAGCTTTTCACCGTTCCGGTCACCAATGTAATCGATCAGACTCTTATCCAGCTTGATCGTATCGAAATGCATGACATTCAGCGAAGACAGAGAAGAATAACCGCTTCCGAAATCATCCAGCAGTAAAGTAAATCCTGCTTCATGGAACTGCTCGATCAGGGAGGAAATATCACTGTTATCAATGGTAGCACTCTCAGTGATCTCTAACGGAACATATTTCGGATCGAGCCGGAATGAATTCAAAATCTCCCGGTACTTATCTACCACATTGCTGTAGTATAGGCTGACTCTGGAAATATTTACAGAAATCGGATACAATTTTGCTCCAGCCTGCAGCCATCTCTGCTGTTGTGCGCACACCGTGCGGAACACATATTCGTCCAGTGTTGTGATATTACCGTTTTTCTCAAATAATGGAATGAACTTGCCGGGAGAGAGCATGGTGCCGTCGGGGCGCTTCCAACGGATCAGAGCCTCCGCTCCCAGAATGTTTCCGGTGACGGGGTCTACCTTCGGCTGATACCACAGCTGGAATTCTCCGTTCTTCAGGGCATCTTCGAAGACATCTTCCATCAGACGATCCTCGGAGAGCTGTTTGATATCCAGCTCATCATAAAAAGCATAATGCCTGGTACGTTTTCCTTTTATCGGATACATGGCCTGTACAGCCTTGCCGTAATTCTGTTCGATTTCCTTATGATCGGCGGTCTCATAGATGCCGCACAGTGGGAACAGTTTCGGAATATTAAGCTTTGTGGACAAATTGGAAATATCCTGACACAGGCACTCCAATCTGGGTTCTAAGGTACACCGGTCATTATCCCGCAGGAACAGGATGAACCGGTCTGCATTGATGTGGGCAGAAAATTCACCCAGATGTGTACCGGTTTGCAGGATCTTCCATACTTCCAACAGTGTTTCGTCACCCTTGGCCACACCACAGGTATTATTGATCAGCTTGAAATCCTGAAGATCCAGGGCAACATAGAAGCCGCTGTCTCCGCCTCGGTGGGATAATTTCTCCTTGAAGCAGGCAAAATTATCACCATTTGTCAGAGGATCCACATAAGCCAGACGATATAACTGCCTGCGCCGTGTCCGGATACTGTGCACAAAAGCAAAAGTACCGACTCCGGCGATCACAATGATCAGCAGGATCAGCAGCCGCACCTGAAACAATATCGGAGCGGAACGACTGGAAAGTACCTGATCGGGAACAATAGTCAGGGCGAACCACTGTCTGTCGCTGCGGAGATTGTCCATTGCAGCCGCATAGTAATAATACTTCTGACTGCCTCCATAGAAATAACCACCGTTGGAAGAAGAACTCTGAAGCAGCGTATGCAGATCCTGCAAGGGCTGGTCGTTACGGGCATCCTGAGTCAGATAATCGGACATACGGTCGGCTTCCTGCAGGGAAGCCGGTGCATTGGAAGATGTGGCGATCAGGTCACCGTCCTGATTTACCAGACAACTGAATCCCTGATTATTAAAGGATTGCACGCCTAAAATTTCTTCAAAATGCTGGTTCCGATAGGTGGCAAATAAAACACCGATAATGGAATCACTCTGATCATATACGGGAATGCTGAATACATTGATGGGCTCCGGAGTACCGAGGCGATCCTGGAGGGTATTGGTAATACCAGGAAGTCCCTGCATACCATCCTTAAAAAAATCTCTGCTGGACAGATCCTGTACATAGCCATCGGTGCTTATCACCTGACCGTCCGGTGAGACGAAACCGATCCGTTTAAACTCATAGGTGGAGACAAAAGATCCCAACTGTGCAGCAATGGATTTTGCATTGACTGCATCCGGGGAAACGCTGATCGCATCGGCAAGGCTGTATAATAAGTTGAAGTTTTCACGGAGCTCCTGTTGTACGATCAGGGCGTTCTGCGTGGCAACATCCCGGAGAGTGGACTGTACTTCTTCCTCTGTATCCTGTGTGATCTGGGCAGAACTCCACATAACTGTGGAAATTACCAGTACCAGAGCAATGCCCAGAATGATCAAGGTCTGCTTTGGCAATTTACTTTGTTTCATTTTATATCCTCTTATGTATGTTATAAAAATAACCTTATATAATATACTATTATACACCTTTACGATTGCATGGCAACAAAAACTGCATTGACAGTCCGGATTTCCTGTGCTACTGTAAGAATACACAAATGCAATGAGGAAGAGAGTATCTATTTTATAGAAGTTTTACAGAGAACATTCCGGCAGGCTGAGAGGAATGAAACGGACAGATGGAGAAGATGGCTTCTGAGCGGCGCACCGAACGGACACCGGGACAGAACAAACGGTGAAAGCAAGGCTGCGACAGGATCCGCCTGTTACAGCGGATAGGGTTACGGACCCGAAGAGGTCTGTACTGTGAGGTACAGACGAAGAGAAGTGGTAACACGAGATAACGCTCGTCTTCTTGAAGAACATAAGGTTCTTTGAGGAGACTTTTTTAATGCCAACAAGGTCACAAGACAGAAATTACGATGTGCTTGCACGAGAGTAATTTTCTGTCTTGATGACCTGCCCCGATATGAGCATAGAAGAGAGGCGTAAGCCTTTCGATATGCGAATGGCGGGTAGGATTGCGGGAGCGCAAAGCGCGGAGCAATCCGTGTGGCATTAGATAGTGTTATATGTTATAGGAGTAGAAAAGGAGAACAGACACAATGGAAAGCAAAGGAAAATATTATCTTACCACAGCGATTGCCTATACATCTGCGAAGCCCCATATCGGCAACAACTACGAGATCGTACTGGCTGACAGCATCGCGCGTTTCAAGAGAAAGGAGGGCTATGATGTCTTCTTCCAGACCGGTACTGACGAGCATGGACAGAAGATCGAACTGAAGGCTGAGGCAGCCGGCATCACTCCCAAGGAACATGTAGATAAGATCGCCGGTGTCATCCGCGGTCTGTGTGATCTGCTGAACATTTCCTATGATAAGTTCATCCGTACCACGGATGAGGATCATGAGAAGCAGGTACAGAAGATCTTCAAGCGTCTCTATGATCAGGGGGACATCTATAAGGGAGCTTACGAGGGAATGTACTGTACTCCCTGTGAATCCTTCTGGACCGAGTCCCAGCTGGTGGACGGCAAGTGCCCGGACTGCGGCGGTGTCGTAAAGCCTGCCAAGGAAGAGGCTTATTTCTTCCGCATGAGCAAATATGCAGACAAACTGATCAAGCACATTAATGAGCATCCCGAGTTCATTCAGCCCGTTTCCCGTAAGAACGAGATGATGAACAACTTCCTGCTCCCCGGACTGCAGGATTTGTGCGTATCCCGTACCTCCTTTACCTGGGGGATTCCGGTGACCTTCGATCCCAAGCATGTCATCTACGTGTGGCTGGATGCACTGACCAACTACATCACCGGTATCGGCTACGATGCAGATGGCAACAGCACCGAGCAGTACAAGAAACTGTGGCCCGCAGACCTGCATCTGATCGGCAAGGACATCATTCGTTTCCATACGATCTACTGGCCTATTTTCCTGATGGCACTGGGTGAGCCCCTGCCGAAGCAGGTATTCGGACATCCCTGGCTTCTTATGGGCGGTGGCAAGATGAGCAAATCCAAGGGAAATGTGGTCTATGCGGATGATCTGGTAGATTATTTCGGCGTAGATGCAGTACGTTACTATGTACTGCATGAGATGCCTTTTGAAAATGACGGTAATCTGACCTGGGAACTGGTAGCAGAGCGTACCAATTCCGATCTGGCCAACACCCTGGGCAACCTGGTGAACCGTACCATTTCCATGAGCAACAAGTATTTTGGTGGTGTAGTAGAGAATAGGAATGTACAGCTGACCGAGAACGATGCAGCAGTGGATGCCGATCTGAAACAGACTGTGACCGGCACTTATGCAAAAGTAGTAGCCAAAATGGAAGAACTGCGAGTAGCAGATGCCCTGACCGAGATCTTCGGCATCTTCAAACGCTGTAATAAATACATCGATGAGACCGAACCCTGGGTACTGGCCAAGGACGAAGCCAAGGCAGATCGTCTGGCTACCGTTCTGTACAATCTGGTGGAAGGTATTATCATTGGCGCATCCCTGTTAGAGCCTTATATGCCCGAAACCGCAGAGAAGATCGCAAAACAGCTGAATACCTCCCTGCGTGACTTCGATCAGTTAGAGCAGTTCGGCCTGTATGAGAGCGGCAACAGGGTGACTGACCAGCCTGAGATCCTCTTCGCCCGTCTGGATATGAAGGATGTAGCAAAAAAAGAGGCAGAGCTGGAAGAAGCCATGATCAAGGCAGCAGCGGAGCATGAAGCGGAAGAGGCAAATGCCGAGGCAGAAAAGGCAGAGCAGGAAGCCATCGATATTGAGCCCAAGACAGAGATCGAATATGACGACTTCGCAAAAATGCAGTTCCAGGTAGGTGAGATCATTTCCTGTGAGGCAGTGCCCAAGTCCAAGAAGCTGCTGTGCAGCCAGGTGAAGATCGGCAGTCAGGTACGTCAGATCGTCTCTGGCATCAAGGCACATTACAGCCCGGAGGAAATGGTGGGCAAGAAGGTTATGGTACTGGTGAACCTGAAGCCTGCGAAACTGGCAGGAGTAATGTCCGAGGGCATGATCCTGTGCGCAGAAGACGCGGAAGGCAATCTGGCTCTGGTCACCCCGGAGAAGAATATGCCTGCCGGAGCAGAGATCTGTTAAATAGTATATGACAACGCAACTTTACGAATGAGGCGGGATGAACTGTTACTATTTTACAAAAAAAGCAATATAGGGCTTAAAATTTTATAAGAAATGATATATAATGAATAGGACGCCAAAGCAGATGCTGTAAAATTGACATTTGTTTTGTGCGTCCTATGATTTTTCCGTAACCAAGGAGGTCTTATGATTAAGGAAGAATTTTACTTTGATTCCCGGGACGGCGAAAGCCGTATCCATGCAGTGAGATATACTCCCGATGACGGCAATGTAAAAGGCATTGTGCAGGTAGTGCACGGAATGGCAGAGTATGTGGAGCGTTATGAGAACCTGGCTGAATTTCTGACTGCCAGAGGAATCCTTGTTACCGGAGAAGACCATCTCGGACATGGAAAATCTGTGGCGGAAGGCGGCACTTACGGTTACTTCTGCGAACAGGATCCGGCAACGGTAGTGGTAAGGGATGTACATCGGCTGAAGAAGATCACAGAGGAAAGCTATCCGGAGGTGCCCTATGTTATTTTGGGACACAGTATGGGTTCCTTTATTACGAGGAATTATCTGTGTCGTTACGGTAAGGGAGTCGACGGGGCGGTAATTGTCGGAACGGGAATGCAGTCCGGGGGATTGATCCTTTGTTCCAAAGCCATGGCAGGCATACAGAAGCTGTTCTGTGGTTCTAGGCATGTCAGTCATTTTATTGATAAGGCTGCATTCGGGAACTACAACAAGCGGATCGATGTACCCAGAACCGCAAGTGACTGGCTGAGCCGGAATCCGGAGAATGTGGACCGCTATATAGCGGATGAGCTGTGTGGATTTACCTTCACTGTGAACGGGTTCCAGACGCTGTTTGAACTGATCCGCAGACTGCAGAAGCAGGAGAATCTGGAGAAGGTACCGCAGAACCTGCCAATCCTTATGGTATCCGGTGCCGAGGACCCGGTGGGAGATTACGGTAAGGGTGTCCGGAAGGCATGTGATTCTCTGAAGAAGGCTGGTGTGAAAAATATTACCGTCAAACTGTACGAGAATGACAGACATGAGCTTTTGAATGAGGAAGACGGTGAACAGGCCATGGAGGACATCTATCAATGGATCCGCAGGGAGATTCCGGGACTGGATTAAGACCGGAAAGCTTTCGGATCAGAGAGGCGGTGCATCATGTCGGATACGGCAGCGGGCACTTACGAGATCAGATGGGCGGAAGACAAAGACTGGATTCCTGCCATGCATATGATCTGGAAGACATTTTTAAAATTTGAGGCGGTGGATTATACAGAGGAGGGAATCCGTAACTTTTATGATTTTATTACGGATGAACACCTCTATAAGTCGTTCCAGCAGGGAAGATATCAGATGATGGTGGCGCTGGACGGTGAGAGAGTCATCGGAGCGGCTTCCGTGCGGAATTATAATCATTTATCACTTCTTTTTGTTGATGAGGAGTATCATCATCGGGGAATCGGACGGGATCTGATGAGAAGAATGTGTGAATATCTGAAAAAAGAGGAAGGGGAACGGTATATGTCGCTGAAAGCAGCTCCGTATGCCGTAGAGTTCTATCGAAAACTTGGGTTTCATGCGGTACATGAAGAGGAGGCATTTTCCGGAATACGTGTGACCCCCATGGAAAAATTTTTATAAAACAGAAAAGGATAAGATATAAATGAAAATTTTTGACCTGGATAGCCCTTTAATGAATGTACTGAACAAAATGGCAGATCTGATGTGGCTCAATATTCTGACACTGATCTGCTGCATCCCTGTCATTACCGCTGGAGCTGCGCTGACTTCCATGCATTATGTGGCATTGAAGATTGTGCGTAACGAGGAGAGTTATATTACAAGAAGCTTTTTTAAATCCTTTAAGACCAATTTCCGTCAGGCAACCCTGATCTGGTTGCTGCTTATGCTGGTAGCGGCGATCCTTGGCGGTGATTACTACATTATTACCAAATCCGGAATGCAGTTCAGCCAGGTGTTGGTGGTACTGATCATGGCAGCAGGAGTGTTGGTGATCTGCACTTCTTTATATGTATTTCCGGTACTTGCCAAATTTGACAATACAATCATGGGAACCATTCGAAATGCATTTATCATGAGTATTTTACAGCTGCCCAAGACAGTTGTAATGTTCGTAATGGCATTTTTCCCGTTGATTATTTATCTGGTATCTTTAAGACTGATACCCATTATTTTCCTGTTTGGTTTTTCGCTGCCGGCTTATGCCTCTGCCATGCTGTACAATAAATTCTTCCAGAAGCTGGAAGATCAGTTGTTGTCAGAACAGGAGCCTGCACCGGAAATCTCTCCGGAAGAGGATGAGAGAGTATTCCATGATGAACTGGATGAAAGCCTGAAAACAGACGTGAAGTAACAAAAATGTCCTGCGGGGGCATCAGACGAGAGGTGTTCGGAGTATGCAAAAGAGAAAATTTTGGGAAATTGTTTTCCAGTGGGTCTTTCCCTGCGCATTGCTGGTAGTTGCACTGGTTCTGAGTCTTTACGAATTTAATAATAAAATGAATTCAGCCATACAGACGGTGGTGGATGATCAGGCAGAGCAGATCGGCTATTACTATTCCGCGGGAGTAGATGACAAGCTGGGGGCACTGGGAGATATCACGAGTGCCATGGCAAACATTATGGCGAGCCGGCCGGACAGAAGTGATGCTTTTGTATATGAGAAGCTGGACACCATTGTAAAAGCCAGCAACGCCTATATGTCTGCTTATTGTGCTGTGAACGGAAAAGGAATGCTGAGTGACCGCCGGGAGTTCGATATGTCGGAGTTAAACTATTACGGCAGCATCAGCGGAACCTCCGCCCATTATATTTATGCCGGCACGGATGGGATCAACGGACAGACTGCCTTTATCTATGTGTGTCCGATTGCGATATCCGGAAATGTCACCGGATATCTGCTCAGTTATATGAACCCGGATAACATGAAGGAATTCTTCGACAATTCTGTATATGGTGACAAGGCATTTTTCTCTCTGGTCAACCGGAACGGAACCATTATGGCATGCTACGGTGCCACTGACGGAACGACTATTTTGCAGAATGATTTCTGGAATTCCCTGAAAGATATTTCGGAAAGCCTGGGAAGCTGGACCCTGTTTGAAAGACAGCAGCAGAAGGGCAACAGCGGCATTTTACATGTTAAGGAAGACGGTGTAGGCAAGATCGTCTGTCATTTTCCAATCCGCGGTACCGAGTGGAACCTGGTGGTCGGTATTGATGAATCCTATCTGTCTGGAATCCAGCAGTCCTTCCGCGGCCCGATTGTGAATCTGATCGTCAAGATCAGTATTTCCATTGCAGTAGCGCTTATTATTATCACCGCAATCAATATTCTGGTACGCATCAAAGCCTCTGAACACAGTAAGGTGTTGGAGGATAAAGCGGATACCGACCTATTGACGGATCTGAACAATAAGATGGCCACAGAGCGTAAGATCCGGGAATACATGGAAAAGTACCCGGACAAGCAGGGCGTATTGTTCGTACTGGATGTTGATAACTTTAAGAAGATCAATGATACTATGGGACATGCCTTCGGAGATGAAGTGCTCCGCAACCTGGCAGTACGTCTGCAATCCATGTTTCGGGCTACGGATATCGTGGGTCGTACCGGTGGCGATGAGTTCATGGTGTTTCTGAAGGATATCCGCGAGATCAGTATGATCGAACGGGAAGGCAAGAAGATCGAACAGTTCTTCCATCAGTTTGAAGTGGGAGAATATGTAAAATATTCCGTAACGGCCAGCGTGGGAGCAGCGGTCTTCCCCGGGGACGGCAAGTCTTTCGAGGAACTGTACAAAGCCGCAGACAATGCGCTGTATGTGTCAAAAAGACATGGCAAAAACCAGCTTAGCTTCTATAAAAAGCCGGAAAATGAGACAAAGTAGGGCGATTCTTGTGGAATATGTCCAAGAAATGCGGGCGGATTTGTTCAATCTGACAAGCATTTCGAAAAAAAACAAACTTTATAAGCAATTCTTACAATATGATTCAAAATCTTTGTGAAATAGTGGTATGGCACATTTTCGTGATTTTCGTTATACTGAATTCAGATTCAAACGAGACATATCGTTTCACAATGAGAGAAAATAACATTGGTAAATATGAAAGGAGTATTTTCAAATGGCAAGTTTATCTTTAAAGAATGTCTGCAAAGTATATCCTAACGGTTTCGAAGCTGTTAAGGATTTCAACCTTGAGATCGCAGATCAGGAGTTCATCATTTTCGTAGGTCCTTCCGGATGTGGTAAGTCCACCACCCTTCGTATGATCGCAGGTCTGGAAGATATCTCTTCCGGTGAACTGAAGATCGGTGACAGAGTAGTTAACGATGTAGAGCCTAAGGATAGAGATATCGCAATGGTATTCCAGAACTACGCTCTGTATCCTCATATGTCCGTATACGACAACATGGCATTTGGTCTGAAGCTGAGAAAAGTTCCCAAGGATCAGATCGATAAGATGGTTAAGGAAGCAGCTAAGATCCTGGATTTGACTCCGCTGCTTGATCGTAAGCCCAAGGCTCTGTCCGGTGGTCAGAGACAGCGTGTTGCTATGGGACGTGCAATCGTTCGTAACCCTAAGGTATTCCTGATGGATGAGCCTCTGTCCAACCTGGATGCTAAGCTGCGTGTACAGATGCGTATCGAGATCGCTAAGCTGCATCAGAGACTGGGCACCACCATCATCTACGTTACACATGACCAGACTGAGGCTATGACCCTTGGTACCAGAATCGTTGTTATGAAGGACGGCGTTATCCAGCAGGTAGATACTCCTCAGAACCTGTATGAGAAGCCTTGCAACCTGTTCGTAGCAGGATTCATGGGATCTCCGCAGATGAACTTCCTGGATGCTACTGTTAAGGTAGAAGGCGACATCGCTAACCTGGTAATCGCAGGCCACAGCATTCCCCTTCCTCCCGCTAAGTCCAAGAAGCTGATCGATGGCGGTTACGATGGAAAGGTTGTTACCTTCGGTATCCGTCCTGAGGACGTATATGATTCCGAGATGTACATCGAGACCTCTCCTCAGAGCGTATTTACCTCTACCATCAAGGTTTATGAGTTACTTGGTGCAGAAGTATATCTGTACTTCGATCTTGACGAGTTCCCTATGACCGCAAGAGTAGATTCTCGTACCACTGCAAGACCTGGCGATACCGTTAAGTTCGCTCTGGATGTTGAGAAGATCCACGTATTCGACAAAGAGACCGAGCAGGTTATTACCAACTAGTCTTAAGTTTCATAAGAGATTTCAAGGTCCTGTCTGTGAATGCAGACAGGGCTTTTTTTATGCATTTTGCTTGCACGGGGTGAGTAAATCAGATATACTAAGAATATATAGTTCTGACATAGATGAAAAGCGAGACTGCTTGCAGGTGGAACTTTTCGCCTATGAACAGAACGAATGGATATGAGCAAGGAGGACGATAGTCCGGAATGCGAAGAGACGTTGCGAAATCGAGAACGCGAAGAGCGAAGAATTCGATATAGATTATGCTACAGAAAGGCGTGGACAATATGATTACAGGCCAGATTATACAGACAAGCATTGATGAATTAAAAGCAATCACGAAGGTAGACCTCGGAGTCTATGATCTGAACGGATCCGAAGTGGCATCTACCATGGAAAAGGATGACATAACCACAGATCTGATCACAGGCTTTGTGGCTTCTCCGGCGGATAGCCAGGTGATCGGAGTACATCACCTTCTGAAGATCCGTGACGAAGGGGATCTTTTATATGTACTGGTGGCACGGGGAATGACGGATGACGTATATATGGTGGGTAAGATTGCTGTCAGTCAGATCCAGAATCTTGTCATTGCCTACAAGGAACGGTTTGACCGGAATAATTTCTTTCAGAACCTGTTGTTGGATAATCTGTTGCTGGTAGATATTTACAATCGGGCGAAGAAACTTCATGTGGAAGTCAGCTGTCCCAGAGCCGTATATCTCATTGAGACCAAGGATGAGAAAGATGGCATTGTATCTGAAGTGCTGAAGGGCATGTTTTCCCCGCAGTCGGGAGATTATGTAACAGCGGTGGATGAGTCCAGCCTGATCCTGATCAAATCTGTTGAGAGCACCACCACACCTGAGACACTGCATGAACTGGCCGAGACCATTGTAGCCATGATGAATGCGGAGGCTCTTCTGGATGTGAAGGTGGCATATGGCACCGTGGTACAGGAATTGAAGGACGTATCCAAGTCCTACAAGGAAGCCAAGATGGCACTGGATGTAGGCAAGATCTTCTACGCAGAGAAAAAGGTGATCGCCTACAGCACGTTGGGAATCGGACGTCTGATCTATCAGCTGCCGGTGAATCTGTGCAAGATCTTTATTGAGGAGATCTTCGGTGACAATGTACCTATGGATCTGGATGAAGAGACCCTGAACACCCTGAACAAGTTCTTCGAAAACAATCTGAATGTGTCGGAGACTTCCAGACAGTTGTTCGTGCATCGTAATACGCTGGTATATCGTATTGAGAAGATTCAGAAGAGCACCGGCCTGGATCTGCGGAGCTTTGATGATGCACTGACTTTCAAGATCGCATTGATGGTCGTAAATTATATGAAATATCTGGACAGCCAGGAATATTAAGGACAACCCCTCGCATAAAGTTAGATAGAAACTTTATACGGGGGGATTTTATGTCATATCGGAAACAGATCAGCTATTTGGAATTACAGGAAAACGGGAAACGGATCCGGGGAGCCGGGTATGCAAAGCTGGAAAGCTGGGAAGAGGAAGAGATTCTGATGGTGCAGCTGAGAGGACAGGGGATCGTGTCTGGCAAGGAGATGATGCCGCTGTATCTGCAGCGGGAAAGCGGAGAAGAACTGTTATGTGAAATGACGGCAGAACGGGGGACCATTTCCTGTGAAAAAAGAATTTCCAGAAAAGCGGATTGGGAGCCGACACTGGGGATACGCATTCCCCTGGAACGTAATTTTGAGATCATAGGGCGGTTTGCAGGAGCGGGTGGTGCGAAGAAAGTACCTGCGCCTGTGAATGCGATTGCACCGGTTACGGTGGGGGAAATCGAAGGACAGGGGCAAGGTGGAAACCAGCCGGAGCAGGCAAAGCGGCCGATACAGACAGAACAGCAGGAAGCCCAAAATAGGGAGATGCAGCGGGAGCGGGTGCAGGAGCAAGGCAGGCAAGCCCGTGAACAGACCGAAAAAGTGGCAGAAACCGTAGTCGCAAACGAAAAAATGGTCAGTGGATCGGAAGCCCGGAGCTCGAAAAAAACTGCCACGGAACACACTCTCCACATGAAAGACACCAAATGGGAGCAATTAAGCAGTATCTACCCCCACATCCATCCCTTCCGGGATGCCAGAGAATTTCTTTCCGTGGGTCCGGAGGATTTCGTCGTGTTGCGGGAGCGTTGCTATCAGATGACCCACAACAGTTTTTTGTTGCATGGCTATTATAATTACAGACATTTATTATTAATGCGTCAGGAAGTCTCTGGGGAAGTGAAATATTACATAGGAGTCCCGGGTAATTTTTATGAAAGAGAAAAACAGGTAGCCAGAATGTTTGGCTTTGAAAGTTTTGAAGGAACCAGAGAACCGGCATGGGAAGGGGATTTCGGATATTATCTGATCGCAGTGGAACTGTGAGAGAATCACAGTCCCCGCTCGTCAAATTCCGGAATAAAGCTTTCACAGGCGGCACTTCCCTCTTGCCGGAAGCCCTGTTCAATGCCGATTCGCTCCGCAAAGCGCAGGACCCGGTCATATTCCTCAGGTGTCACTGTGCGATTGAGTGCTTCAATATCTGCCACCTGCGGAAGAGGTGTATATTGATTCATAATGCTAATATAGATATGATCCCCGTAGGTCTCATGGAGATACCGCAGGATCTTCTTGGAGTCTTTCGCTTGTCCCGGCAGGAGCAGATGGCGTACGATCATCCCCCGCTGCATCAGCCCGGTGTCGGGATCCATGACCGGATCTAAGACCTGCCGGTACATTTCCGCAATGGCAGCGCAGGCAATCTCAAAATAGTCCGGGGCATGCGAATACGCAGCGGAAAGCTCCGGAGAAAAATATTTCAGATCCGGCAGATAGATATCCACCAGACCATCCAGATGGCGTAAAGCCTCCGGAGATTCGTAACTGCCGGTATTGTATACAATGGGGATGGACAGTCCCTGATTTTTGGCCTGCTGTAAGGCAATGACGATCTGGGGAAGAAAATGTGTGGGGGTAACAAGATTGATATTGTTAGCTCCCTGTTCCTGTAATTGTAGAAAGATTTTCACCAGATGTTCGGGAGTGATGACTCGTCCGGCTTTCCCCAGAGCAATGTTATGGTTCTGGCAGAAGACACAGCGCAGGTTGCATCCGGAGAAAAAGACGGTACCGGAACCGGAAGTACCGGAGATACAGGGCTCCTCCCAATAATGCAGAGAGGCTCTGGCAGCCATGATATCTGCCGTCTGGCCACAATATCCCACGCCACCATCCAGGCGATCGGCATGACAGGCCCTGGGACACAGGATGCAGTCGGACATGATTTTCCGGAACCATGCGGCATCTTGGGGAGCCAGATCGCCGGAAACGGATGCTATGCTGTTGGAAAACGAAAAAGGGGATGACATATCGCCTGACACAATCTATAACCTCTTAACTGACTTATCCATGAATTCACAGAACACTTTAAATATCAAAACCGCACATGCCGGACCAGGATAACAGCTCCACCCAGTTTCCTCACGGCACATGGAAGGTTCTACTTAGTGCTGCTTTGTTCCCAACCTGACACGGTTCGTAGATTCCCATTGCGTAAGACCGAGTTTCATCACTATTCCCATGATACCGGACATGTACGGCCTTTTTAGTGTATCCTGTTCCCCGGTTTTTGTCAAGCCTCTTTGCCTTGAAGGAAACAGGGAAGAGTGTTATAATCAAAATAATATGTAATTTTGTCGAAAGATAGTTGCCTACGGAGAAGGATCCATGAGAAACGAGCGAAAAAGTATATCCCTGCTGGGATGGATAATAGGTGCACTTTTACTGATATATCTGGGAGTATTTTGCTACCTGAACCTGTGTAAATATGCACAACATGTGGATTCGGATATTGCAGCAGAGGCTTTGCTGGCCCGGGAGATCTGGGTGGAGAAGGATATTACACCCAACGACTGGATCTCCAGCACGGAGAGACGGATCATTGGGATGCCTACGGTTGCAGCCGTATTTTACGGTATCACCGGCAGCATGCAGACGGCGGTGGGGATTACCTGCGTTCTATTGGGTGCGATTTTGCTGGGGATATTTTATTTTTTTCTGAGAAAATTATCTTTGAGCAGACCGGCATCAATTACGGCATTGCTGGTATTGTGTGCGCTGCCAATCAACGGTTTTCGCAATGAGGGGCAGATGGTTCCTTTTGTAGCGCTGCTTTTATTCCTATTTGCAGAGTATTATGTGTTTCATGGCATTTTTCTGTTTTTCAATATCCTGTTTTACCTGAAATTAAAAGAAAACCGGCAGATGACCCGGAAGACCTTTCTGGAGTGGCTGGTATTGTTTGTTGCCGCAGTTTTGCTGAACTGTGGAGGACAGAGATGTCTGCAGGTCATCATCCTGCCACTGCTTGTAGTGGAAGTGATCGCTTTATTCATGGAATCCGGACACCTCCGGCAGAAGCTGCCCGGTGGACGTTATCTTGCCACAGCCTATGTGGGAAGTCTTGTACTTGCTTTTCTGGTATCCTGTCTGTACGGCGGCAGAGGAGATTATGCAGTCTATCTGCTGCAGCCGGGAGAGGCAGTAGAGAAACTGCTTCTTGGGGTTCCGGCAGCCCTGTTGGAGAACTTTGGGCTGGTGGGAAATGCAAAGGTAGGGAGCTTTGCTTCTCTGATGCAGCTTCTTATCTGGGTGTTCCTGATCCTGTTGGGGTATGGACTCTGGTATGTGTTCCGGAAAAATACAGAGAGCACAGACAGACAAAAAGATGCACTGACAATTCTCCTTGCTTCTGTGGGAGTCACAGCATTTATCATCGGGATCACCAGCGCGGAGGCGGCCCATTATTACTTTTTCATGGCATGGTTCGCAGCAGCTGTTCTGGTAGCGGTGATGGTGGATCATATGTCGGAAGGACAGCCGGTGTTCGCTGGTCTGATCTTAACGGCCGTAGCGCTGTTCGCGGTGCTGAATCTGAAATACACCTACTATGAAGCGGCCACCACACAGGATAACCTGAAGGAATATCAGGAAGTGGCGGATTATCTGACAGAAGCGGGAATTGACTACGGATATGCAGAATTCTGGGATGCCGAACGGATCTGTCTGATCACGGACGGCCGGGTGACGATGGGACATTCCTATACCATGGCCAGTCTTTCCGGATACTGGTGGCTCACCAGTACGAAATGGTATCCCCCGACGCTGCCCACGGAAATGCGGACCGCTTACGTCGTACGGACAGAAATGCGTGAAGCCTTTGAACAGCAATTTCCGGAAGGGGAAGCACCGATACTGGAATATGAGAATGAAAAGCTGGCAGTATATGTCGGTGACAGAAATTATGTGGAACTATAAGATAAAAATGAGGGAACATTAATGGAAAAAATATACCGTATTCTGTTGGGAATATTTCTTGTCTGTCTGATTCCCATTCTTTTGGTCCTGAGTTACTGGTCCTGTCGGTATTCTTATTACGGAACGGTGGATTACAGCATCAGAAATCTCCTGATAAAAGACAGCACCTGGAAGCATATTTTCATTTTCCTGTTGGCATCCGTCATCGTCTACGAAGGAGATAAATGGCTGACTGCCCAAAATCAGATAAAGCAGGAAAAAATCTGCATCTATACATTGTTGGCAACCAGTGTTACTGCGTTTCTGCTGGGAAGTATCTACGTTCTCAACAATCCCTATTATCCGGTAGGAGATCAGATCAGCGCCACGGCATTTGCAGCATATTGCCGGGATGGCAACTTCATTATGTTGTGCTCCGGAGGTTATGTGGGGATGTACCAACAACAAAAAGGACTGGGGATATTATACGAGATGCTGTTTGCCCTGTTTGGAAATTTCAATTATACTCCGGCAAAAATCCTGCATGTAATATGGTGGGTACTGGCGATTCTGGCAGGATACGGTTTCCTGAAACTGAATACAGACAGAGCCATATTTAGAATCGTACATTGTATTATGATGTTGGGCTGTATTCCTTTTTTGCTGTATTTACCGTATATTTACGGGGACGTGCTCAGTATCAGTTTTGGAATGGTAATGTTCTGGGCGGTGTCTGCTTATGAACATTATGAGAAGAAGAGGTATATTGCGGTGGCGGCATGTGTGGCAGGGATTGCTGTGCTGGCCCGGAAAAATACATGGATCATACTCATTGGAGTGGGAATTTATGCAGTTCTGGTCTGCCTGAAGAAAAAGAAGGGACAATATCTGCTTGCAGGGTTTGCAATTCTTCTGACGGCAGCACTGACGGTGAAAGCGGTAGATGTAATGTATGAATACCGTTCCGGATATCCCAGTGACATTGGCATTCCGAGCATTCTCTGGATTGCGATGGGATTACAGGAGACGGATGGCATGGCCGGGGTGTACAATCGCTATCAGCAAACCACGTTTGCAGAACATGATTTTCAACAGGAGCCTGCCGCACAGGAAGGAAAGGAATATATTCGCGAACGATTGCGGGAGTTCCGGGAGAATCCGGCTATGGCCAGAGATTTCTTTAAGAGAAAACTGGAAGATCAATGGATCGAACCGCTGTTTTCCAGCCTCAAGGCAACAGAGTCGTTTGATACGGATGGAGAACCGCTGTCCTCCGGGATTACCAGTCTGTACTATGGGAACATACATGAAACCGTATGGAAGCTGGCCAATTATTACCAGAGTATCGTATACTTGGCAGGACTTGTACTTGGAATTGCTTTGTGCGGAAGATGGTGGCAAAAAAAAGAAATTCCGACAGCATTGTGGCTGCCGTTGATTGGCATAGTAGGTGGCTTCCTGTTCAGTATCATCTGGGAAGCGCAGAGCAGATATGTATTTCCGTACTATGTATTTTTGATCCTCTTTGTGCCGATGGGACTTTATGAAACGGGAAGAGCGATTTCCCGATTGCCGAAGCATAGAAGAAAAACAACCGAACAGAACCAGACACAGGAAGAAAGCTTACGAGAGATCGCCTGATGCCTTTCTGGCAGCTTTCTCCTGTTTGTTCCGGATGCGGAGCTCTTCAAAAAAAGTCTTCAGCATCTGGCTGCATTCCGTTTCCAGAATGCCCCGGGTAACCTTCACCTGATGGTTAAACTGGGGCATTTCCAGTATATTTAGGATCGAACCTGCACATCCCGCCTTGGGATTCATGCAGCCCATCACTACTTCAGGGATACGGGCCTGCACAATGGCACCGGCGCACATCTGGCAGGGTTCCAGGGTCACATAGAGCGTGCATTCTTCCAGACGCCAGTCGCCGATCACTTTGCTGGCTTTGTTGATCGCTGTGATCTCTGCGTGCGCCAATGTATTCTTGTCTGTATTTCTCCGGTTGTAACCACGACCGATGATCTTACCTTCATGTACAATGACACAGCCGATGGGGACTTCCCCCAGGGCATAGGCTTTTTTCGCCTGCTTCAGAGCTTCCTTCATATATTTTTCTTCCACACTTTTGATTACTGCCATGGTATCTGTAGCCTTTCTGGCGCTTGCGCTGTCCGATTTATTCTGCCTTGGAAAACCTTTTCCAAAAAATCACACTATATTTCGTAAATGCTGTACATTGACGAATTTGTCGTTAAATTATAGTATAGAGAATATATAGGTAAACGTCAAATGAAACAAACCGTAATTGTATGGTAACCGAGAATGACGACCGCAGGGAGCTGCGGACGGAACGGGGGATTTATGGTATCGATCAAAGAAGTTGCAAAACATGCCGGAGTGGCTATTTCCACAGTATCCAAGGTCTTAAATGGCTATCCTAATGTCAGTGAAGAGACGAAGAAAAAGGTACAGGACGCCATCAAGGAGTTGAATTATATTCCGAATTCCATTGCTGCGGCGCTTTCCTCCAAGCAGTTTGGAAGAATCGCGCTGGTGCTGGATCCCAATAGACAGACCCAGGCCATTGACCAGATCTTCATGCAGTATCTGGTAGGGGCACTGGATAAGGCCAAGGAACTGAACGTGGAAGTTGTGACGATCTTTCCGTCCATGATCGCGGGGATGACGGCGGAAGAGATCACAAGATCTTTTCTGTCCCAGAGTATTTCCGGCGTGGTGATCTATGGCATGTCTAAGGAGGACAAGGTGCTGCAGAAGCTGATCCGGGAGAAACAGTTTGCCTGTGTGGTAGTGGATGCGCCGATTGTCAATTCCAGGACTACATCCATCAGCATTGATCAGGAACAGGCCCAGTATGATGTGGCGAAGAAGACCGTGCTGGATGACAACTGTAAACGAGTGCTATACATTGCGGGCAGAAGAGACGGTTATGTCACGGATCAGAGATTGAAGGGGATGAAGCGTCTGGTGAAGGATCTGGATCTGACCATGATGGTCAGACAGGGAGACTTCAGTGAGCTGACGGCAAGAAACGTGGCATTGAAATATGCGAAGAATAAGGATGTGGTGGTCTGCGCTTCCGATCTGATGGCCATAGGTGCCATGAATGCATTGATCGATATGGATATTTTCCGTCCGGTGTGCGGCTTCGATGGTATCACCCTGATGGGATATGTCGGCAAGCAGATGAATACCATAAGGCAGGACTTCTACAGCATCTCCAGCAGAGCCGTGGAAGAGGTACACCAGCTGATGAACGGCGGGGAAGGGCATCAGGTAATCATGCCCCACAGTATCGTGAAAATGTACTATAAGGACATTATCTGTTAAGCTATTTTGCACAAAAAATCAGGAAAATTAAAGAAAAGGTTGCGGAAAACGTTTTCCTATGCTATCCTGTGTATTGTAAGAGAACGACATACACAAAATCTCAGTATTGCGAGGGTATGAAAAGCCGGAAAGTGCAGGAAATACCCAAGGCGCAGCGGGAAAAAGGGTATAGAGGCCGAAAAGGATAGGAAATACCCAAGGCGCAGCGGGAAAAAGGGTATAGAGGCCGAAAAGTGAGGGAAATACCCAGGGCGCAGCGGGAAAAAGGGTATAGAGGCCGAAAAGGATAGGAAATACCCAAGGCGCAGCTGAGACAAGGGGATGGGATACCAAAAATAAGTATAGTACCCAGACAAAGAAAAAGAATATGAAAAAATGAGTGTGGCACGGTACATTCATTTTGGCAAAAATAAAACTATCGTGCAGAATGGAGTTTGAAATGAATTTAGAGCAGACTTTAAATGAGATCACCGGCAAATTATATGGCAAGAATATCGGTGCCTGCACCGATGCACAGCTGTACACCGGAGTATTGCAGCTGACCAAAGAGAAGATGGCAGAGACTCCCGCCATTACAGGAGACAAGAAGGTATATTATATTTCCATGGAGTTCCTGATCGGTAAGCTGTTATCCAACAATCTGATTAATTTAGGCATCTATGAGGAGCTGAGCGATATCCTGAAGAAGAACGGCAAGAATCTGGCAGACATCGAAGAGGCAGAACCCGAACCTTCTCTGGGTAACGGAGGCTTAGGCAGACTGGCAGCCTGCTTCCTGGATTCCATCGCTACCCTGGGACTTCCCGGGGACGGTATCGGTCTGAATTACCACTTCGGATTGTTCAAGCAGGTATTCAAGGATCACCTGCAGAACGCCGAGAAGAATGATTGGATCCAGAAGGATTCCTGGCTGAACAATACCGGCACAAAATTCGAAGTATCTTTCGGTGACCGCAAGGTGACTTCCGTACTTTATGATATTGATGTCGTAGGTTATGAGAATGGACTGAACAAGCTGCATTTATTTGATGTCGAGACCGTAGACGAGAGTCTGGTAAAGAAGGGCATCACTTTTGATAAGGAAGCCATTGAGAAGAACCTGACCCTGTTCCTGTATCCCGATGATTCCGATGAGGCAGGTAATCTGCTGCGTATCTATCAGGAATACTTCATGGTATGCAACGGTGCCCAGCTGATCCTGAAGGAAGTAAAGGAAAAGGGTTATGATCTGCATACTCTGCCCGAGCATGTAGCGATCCAGATCAACGATACCCATCCTACCATGGTTATCCCCGAGCTGATCCGCATTCTCACCACAGAGGAAGGTTTCACTATGGATGAAGCTATCGACGTAGTAAGCCACACCTGTGCTTATACGAACCACACCATTCTGGCAGAAGCTCTGGAGAAATGGCCTCTGGCTTATATCGAGGAAGTAGTGCCTCAGCTGGTTCCCATCATCAAGGAGCTGAGTGACCGTGTGGCAAAGAAATATAAGGACGAAAAAGTTCAGATCATTGACAAGGACAAGAGAGTGCACATGGCACATATCGACATCCACTATGGCTATAGTGTCAACGGCGTGGCAGCGATCCATACCGAGATCCTGAAGCAGAGCGAACTCAATCATTTTTACAAGATCTATCCCGAGAAGTTCAACAACAAGACCAACGGTATTACCTTCCGCAGATGGTTGCTGTCCTGCAACCATGAGCTGGCTGCCTTCCTGACCCAGACCATTGGTGACGGCTACAAGAAGGATGCGGATGAATTACAGAAGCTGTTAGAGCATAAGGACGATCAGGCCGTACTGGATGCCATCTACGACATCAAGAAGACCAAGAAGGCAGAACTGGTATCCTATATCAAGGAGAAGGAGGGCGTGGAGCTGAATCCCGATTCCATCTTCGATATTCAGGTAAAGCGTCTGCATGAGTATAAGCGTCAGCAGATGAATGCACTGTATATCATTCACAAATATCTGGAGATCAAGGGCGGCAGGAAACCTTCTACTCCACTGACCTTTATCTTCGGTGCAAAGGCTGCGCCTGCGTATGTGATTGCTCAGGATATCATCCATCTCCTGCTGGTAATGTCCGACATTATCAATAACGATCCTGAAGTCAGCCCTTACATGAAGCTTGTTATGGTAGAGAACTATAACGTAAGCTATGCCGAGAAGCTGATCCCTGCCTGCGATATCTCCGAGCAGATATCCCTGGCATCCAAGGAGGCATCCGGAACCGGTAACATGAAGTTCATGTTAAACGGTGCCGTAACACTGGGTACCAGTGACGGTGCAAACGTAGAGATCCATGAGCTGGTAGGCGATGACAATATCTACATCTTCGGTAAGGACAGCGACACTGTGATCAAGCATTACGAGAAGGCAGATTATGTCTCTAAGGACTACTACAAGAAGAGCCCTGTGATCAAAGAGGCTGTAGACTTCATCGTCAGCAAAGAAGTGCTCAAGGTCGGCAAAAAGGAGAACCTGGAGCGTCTGTACAACGAGCTGCTGAACAAAGACTGGTTCATGACCCTGCTTGACTTAGAGGACTACATCAAGGTAAAGGATCAGGCATTTGCTGATTACGAGTATCAGCAGAAGTGGAAGAAGATGATGTTAGTGAACATCGCCAAGGCCGGATTCTTCTCCTCCGACAGAACTATTGCAGAGTACAACAGAGATATCTGGAAGCTGAAATAAATGGAAAGTTACGCGAGCAATGAGCCGCGCATAGGCATAGTGAAGACAGCGATGGGCGCTCGCGCATGATTCGCTGTCTTTACTTATGCCGAGATGCGGCGAACGCCGCGATATGAAATAAGATTGGCAGCGTTCTTTGCTGACAATCTTATGAATAGCGTGGCTCATTGCGGATGGTAGTTTCAAATCCACGAACGTCCACAGCAAACGGAACATCCTTCCACGGTGGGCATCGCGGCATTTATTATAGCCTACGTTACGAAATGCCCTGTAATCTACGTTTTTTCTCTGTTGAGCCCCGGAAGTTTGTGACAAGCGGGGCGTAATCCATGTTTTTTCTCTGTTGAGCCCCGGAAGTTTCCGACAAGCGGGGCGTAATCCATGTTTTTTCTCTGCTGAGCCCCGGAAGTTTGCGACAAGCGGGGCGTAATCCATGTTTTTTCTCTGTTGAGCCCCGGAAGTTTGCGACAAGCGGGGCGTAATCCATGTTTTTTCTCTGCTGAGCCCCGGAAGTTTCCGACAAGCGGGGCGTAATCTACATTTTTCTTCTACTATGTCCCGAAGATAAAACCCTCCGCAATGAGCCACGCTATTCATAAGATTGTCAGCATAAAACGCTGCCAATCTTATTTCATATCGCGGCGTTCGCCGCATCTCGGCATAAGTAAAGACAGCGAATTGTGCGCAAGCGCCCATCGCTGTCTTTACTTATGCCGAGATGCGCGGCTATGCTTTCGTAACTTTCCATTTACAGCTTTGTGGTCCACTGGGACAGATCCCAGACCTGGGTAGCCAGGCCATCGTAGAATTCCGGCTCATGGCAGACCATGAGAATACTTCCCTTGTATTCTTTCAGTGCCCGTTTCAGCTCGTCTTTGGCATCCACATCCAGATGGTTCGTTGGCTCGTCCAGTAACAGAACGTTCGTGGCACGGTTCATGAGCTTGCACAGTCTTACCTTTGCCTGCTCACCACCGCTGAGTACCTTTACGCGGCTCTCAATATGCTTTGTGGTCAGACCGCATCTGGCCAGGGCGGAACGTACCTCATACTGGGTAAACGCGGGAAATTCCTGCCAGATCTCTTCGATACAGCTGTTGTCACCGGAACCGGACATTTCCTGCTCGAAATAACCGATCTCCAGATAATCCCCCTGCTCCACTTCGCCGGACAGAGGCGGGATCAGTCCCAGAATGCTCTTCAACAGTGTGGTCTTACCGATACCGTTGGCACCGATCAGCGCTACCTTCTCGCCACGTTCCATGGACAGATTCAGGGGCTTGGACAGCGGCTCGTCATAACCGATGATCAGATCCTTTGTCTCGAAAATGATACGACCAGTGGTGCGGCCCTCCTTGAAAGAGAATTCAGGCTTCGGCTTCTCCGCAGCCAGCTCGATGACATCCATCTTATCCAGCTTCTTCTGGCGGGACATGGCCATGTTACGGGTGGATACACGGGCCTTGTTTCTTGCTACGAAATCCCTCAAATCGGCGATTTCCTTCTGCTGACGATTATATGCGGCCTCCAGCTGGGATTTCTTCATGGCATAGACTTCCTGGAACTTGTCGTAATCGCCCACATAGCGGGTCAGCTCCTGATTGTCCATGTGATAGATCAGGTTGATGACACTGTTCAGGAAAGGAATATCATGGCTGATCAGGATAAATGCGTTCTCATATTCATTCAGATAACGCTTGAGCCATTCGATATGTTCCGCATCCAGATAGTTGGTCGGCTCATCCAGCAGCAGAATATCGGGCTTTTCCAACAGAAGTTTGCCCAGCAGAACTTTGGTACGCTGACCACCTGACAACTCTGTCACATCACGGTCCAGGCCGATATCCATCAGTCCCAGAGCTCTTGCCACTTCCTCCACTTTGGCATCGATCATATAGAAATCATGCATAGTCAGCAGATCCTGGATTGTTCCCAGGTCTTCCATGTACTGTTCCAGTTCTTCCGAGGTGGCATCTCCCATTTTGTCACAGATTTCATTCATCTGTGCTTCCATATCGTATAAGAAATCAAAAGCGGAAGCCAGTACCTGACGGATCGTCATACCGGGGGTCAGCACTGTATGCTGGTCCAGATAGCCGACGCGGACATTCTTCGCCCATTCCACTTTGCCCTCATCCGGCATCAGTTTACCGGTGATAATATTCATAAAGGTAGATTTTCCCTCGCCGTTGGCACCGATGAGACCGATATGTTCTCCCTTCAGCAGGCGAAACGATACATCGTTAAAAATAGCACGGTCTCCAAATCCGTGGGTCAGGTGTTCTACGTTTAATATGCTCATATTTCCTCACATTCTGCTGCTTTGCAGCGTCGTTTCCATCAATAGTCCTTTGCAAGTATAGCGTACTGTCCGTAGTTTTGTAAAGAAAGAAAGCAAAAAGGGTGGAAAACAATAAATTTTTGTTGTGAAAAAGAGCACATATGTGCTATGATGTACGCGGTTTTGCGAATGGGGTTCTGAATAGTTACTATTTCCTGATTAAATACAGAAAGAAGGCAGCGTGTGCTTTTACTTCAACAAATGGTGATTTTTTTCCTGATCATGCTGATCGGGTACATCTGCAGAAAGGTCGGAGTATTCGGGGAAAATACCGGCAAGATGATCTCCGGTATCGTCATTAATATCGGCAATCCGGCGCTGATCATTGCCTCCGGCATGAATCCTGAAACATTGGAAAATAAGGCGGCATTGTTGGTTACGCTGGCTGTGGCGCTGATCTTTTTTGCTATCATGTTTGTGATTGCAGAGCTGATTCCGAGACTGCTTCGGGCAGACAGAGAAGATTATGGTTCTTATCAGGTCATGACGATCTTCGCCAATATTGGCTTTATGGGCTATCCTCTGCTGGATGCCATGTACGGCGGTGAAGCAGTGATCCATGCTGCAATTTTTAATCTGCTTTACAGTGTGCTGATCTATACCTATGGCATTAACAGGATGAAGACCTCCGGACAGCGGGAAAAGCTGAACTGGAAGCAGCTGATGAATGTGGGGGTGATCTCCTGCCTCATTGCAGTGACCCTGTATATCAGTAATCTTCCGGTTCCGATGGTCTTCAAAGATACTGCCACCCGGATCGGAGCTGTCACCGGACCATTAAGTATGCTGGTAATCGGTGATTCGCTGGCACAGATCCGGTTAAAGGATCTGTTTACGGATGTGCGGCTGCTGCTCTTTTCTGTTGTGAAGCTGCTGCTTATGCCGGCACTGCTTCTGTGGGGACTGCGTTTTTTCATTACAGACCCCATGTTTCTGGGTGTCTGTCTGGTCATGACGGCCACACCTGTCGGCAGCATGACAGTCATGCTGGCGCAGCAATATGACGGTGATTACCGGCTGACCTCTAAGGGCGTGGCGCTGACCACTGTGCTGTCCGTAGCTACAATGCCGTTTCTGTTCTGGCTGTTGAAAATTTAATGAAACTTTTTCTACCGGATTGTCGTCTGATAGAATAGGGATCCCCAAAAAGGGGATACTGCAACTGAACATGGGAAATATCCCTGCAAAACAAGGAGAGATTTTATGAAAAAGAAATTAGCATGTATGTTACTTATGAGTGCTCTGGCACTTTCTATGACCGCCTGCGGAGGCAAGGATAATAACAGTGCTGCATCAGACAACCAGCAGTCCACCATGGAGAGCACCGCAGCGGGACAGGAGACCGGCGAGGCCGGTAGTACAACCGCTGCACAGAATCCGAAGGACGCTGCGAAAGAGTTACAGAGTGCAAAAAAGGCAGTTACGGATGCACTGGGAGACAATTACTGGCCGGATTCCGAGATACCCGGGGAAATGCTGAACGAGACCTACGGTGTCAGTGCGGAGCTCTATGATGCCTACCTGGGAGAGGCACCCATGATCAGCGCCAATGTAGATACTTTATTGATTATTCATGCAAAAGATGGTAAGGTAGAAGAGGTAGAAAATGCATTGAACGCCTACCGTGACAGTCTGGTGAATGACACGATGCAGTATCCCATGAATCTGGGCAAGATTCAGGCATCCCGAGTGGAACGGATAGGCGATTATGTATGCTTTGTACAGTTGGGTGCGGACACTTCCTCTGTGGAAGAACAGGGCGATGAGGCCGTGATCACTTACTGTCAGGAGCAGAATGAACTTGCCCTGGAGGCTATCAGACAGACTCTGGAGTAAATACGGAGTAGAGTGAATGGTATTCAGCAGTGTATTGTTTCTTTTTCGGTTTTTGCCGATTTTTATGATCTGCTATTTCCTGGTTCCCCGGAAGATGAAGAATCTGGTTCTCTTCCTGGGGAGCCTGGTCTTTTATGCCTGGGGAGAGCCCGTCTATATTTTCCTCATGCTTTTTTCTACCATATCCGATTATGTGTGGGGAAGGCTGATCGAAGAATACAGAGGGAAGGATCACTCCAGGATCTTTTTGCTATGTTCCATTGGCATCAATCTTTTTATCCTGGGATTTTTTAAATATGCCGATTTCCTGATGCAGACGGTGAATGCGGTCTTCGGAACGTCGATTCCGTTTCTGAATCTTCCTTTACCCATCGGAATTTCCTTTTACACCTTCCAGACCATGTCTTATGTGATCGATGTGTACCGGGGCGATACAAAAGCGCAGCGCAATATTCTGCAGTTCGGTGTCTACGTGACCATGTTCCCACAGCTGATCGCCGGGCCTATTTTAAAGTATCATCAGGTGGAACGGTATCTGCAGGACAGACGGACCGACCTGGATGCCATCAGCTATGGTGCGAAGCGTTTTGTGACGGGACTGGCGAAAAAGGTATTGCTGGCCAATAATCTGGGATTATTATGGAAACAGGTAACGGAGTTGGGAACGGATCAGATGAGTGTTCTCATGGCATGGCTGGGAATTGCCGCCTTTGCATTGCAGATCTACTTTGATTTTTCAGGCTATTCCGACATGGCGATCGGACTGGGGGCAGTCTTAGGCTTCCATTTCCCGGAGAACTTCAATTATCCATACGTTGCCACTTCGGTCAAAGATTTCTGGCACAGATGGCATATTTCCCTAAGTACCTGGTTCAAGGAGTATGTGTATATTCCGTTGGGTGGCAATCGCAAGGGCTTGCCGAGACAGCTGTTTAATATTCTGGTGGTATGGATGCTGACCGGTATCTGGCACGGTGCGGGATGGAACTTCCTGTTCTGGGGGCTGTGGTTTGCGCTTTTCCTGATTCTGGAAAAACTGTTTCTGGGAGAAGTTCTGGAGAGTGTGCCCAAAGTGTTCGGCAGGGTTTATACGCTGGCGGTGGTATTGATCAGCTGGGTATTTTTTGCACTGGAAAGTCCCGGTGAGATTCTGGCTTATCTGCAGGCTATGTTTGGAATGAACGGGGTAGGGCCCGTGAATTCACTGGCCATGTTTTTGAGCAATGAGTATCTGGTGCTTCTGGTCATCGCATTGGTGGCATGTCTTCCGCTAGGCAGCAGACTGGTGCATGCTTTGAAAAGCAGTAAGACAGGCCCCGCCATGGCACTGTACCGGTTGGGAGAAAAGGTGATTCCGGCAGTACTGCTGCTTCTGTCGGTGGCGTATATTGTGGATGCGTCGTATAATCCCTTTTTGTATTTTCGATTCTAACCGGGAAGGAGGAACCGCATATGGATGATAAAAGAAATTCGCTGTTGACCATCGGACTGGTCTGTGCGGTACTTCTGGTTCTGGGAGTGGCAGATCTGTGGAACAGTGACAGAGTATATTCGGAAGCGGAGAACCGGGTGCTGGCTTCCCGCCCTGCCTTTTCCTGGGAGAGTCTTTTTACGGGAGAATACGGGGATGCGTATGAGAAATACATGTCCGACCAGTTCGTAGGACGGGATAAATGGGTAGGACTTAAGACCCGGGCAGATATCTGTTTCCGGAAAAAAGAGATCAACGGGGTCTATCTGGGAGCAGACCGGTATCTGATCGGAGTAAACGATCCCGATGAGTATACGGAGCAGATGGAAAATTCCCGTGTCGCATCGTTAACAAAGCTGGTGAACCACTGGGATGCCAAAGTCATGCTGGTACCGACAGCGGACAACATTCTCACGGATATGCTGCCGGCATTTGCACCTTATTATGACGAAGAACGGCTGCTTACGAAGGTAAGGAATTCTATTGGAGAAGAGCATTATATAGATGTGTATCACGCTTTGCAGGAGCATGCACAGGAGCCCATCTATTATCGCACGGATCATCATTGGACCAGTCTGGGGGCATATTACGGTTTTCTGGCCTGGGCGGACAGTGTGGGACGTTTCCCCTACCCGTATGACGTAAACGGCATGAAGATGGTGTCGGAGAATTTTCAGGGAACCCTGCAGTCCCGTATCAACGTGGACTGGACGAAGGATACCATACAGTATTTCCCGGAGACGGAGAAAAAAGCAGTATCGGTGACGTATGATTTTGCGGACACGGCTGATTCTCTGTATGCACCGGATTATCTGGATACCAAGAACCAGTATGGATTTTTCCTGAATGACAATCATGCATTTATTGAGATTCATACGGGATACAATCCCGGTAAGACGCTGTTTGTCATCAAGGATTCTTATGCCAACAGCCTGATTCCGCTGCTCACGGCCCATTATGAGAATATCTACGTGGTGGATCTGCGGTATTTTAACGGGAAACTGTTCCAAATGATGGAGCAGTATGAACCGGAACAGGGAATGGATGTGCTGGTGTTGTATGATTGTATTCATTTTTTAGAGGATTTTAAGTATTATTAAGGAGGCTTATTATGGCTTATTTGGGCATTCCCCAGAATACCATTGCGGTACTGCAGAAGTACCATTTCAATTTTCAAAAAAAATTCGGACAGAACTTTCTTATAGACACGACGGTTCTGGACCGGATTATTTCTTCTGCGGAGATCACGAAGGAGGACTGCGTGCTGGAGATCGGGCCGGGCATCGGTACCATGACCCAGTATCTTGCGGAGCGCGCGGGCAGCGTGGTGGCCGTGGAGATCGACAAGGCACTGATCCCTATTCTGGAAGAGACATTACAGGATTATGATAACGTCACGGTCATCAATGACGATATCCTGAAAGTGGACATTAACCGGCTGGTGGAAGAGAAAAACGGAGGACGCCCCATCAAGGTGGTGGCAAACCTGCCCTATTACATAACGACACCGATCATCATGGGCTTATTCGAGAGCCGTGTGCCGCTGAAGAGCATCACCATCATGGTGCAGAAGGAAGTGGCGGACCGTATGCAGGTAGGCCCCGGCACGAAGGATTACGGCGCCCTGTCTCTGGCGGTGCAGTATTATGCAAAGCCGGAAATCGTGGCGAATGTACCGCCCAACTGCTTCATCCCGAGACCGAATGTGGGCAGTGCGGTCATCCGCCTGACCCGCTACGAAGAACCGCCGGTACAGGTGAAGGATGAGAAGAAGATGTTCGCCCTGATCCGGGCTTCCTTCAACCAGCGCCGTAAGACCCTGGTGAACGGTCTGGGAAATGCGGGCCTCCCAGGCATCACCAAGGAATCCGCGGCAGCAGCCCTGGCACAGATGAGCCTGTCCCCTACCGTAAGAGGTGAGGCACTGACACTGGAGCAGTTTGCACGACTGAGTGATCTGTTGTAGAGCGACTTATCATGAAGCAGACAAGGAGTATACGTTCAGACAGCTGCAGATTCATAGGTCACTCCGTCTCCGACCGATAATAATTCCGATATTTTAACGGTGTCATATTCCGGTATTTTTTAAACACCCGTTCAAAATAAGTAATATTTTCATAGCCCAACTGTTCCGCAATGGAAGTGATGCTGTCATCCGTTTCCAGAAGGAGCCGGTGGGCTTTTTTGATGCGGTTGACATTCAGGTAATCATTGATGGTAAAACTGGTGACCTCCTTGAAGATGCGGCTCAGGTAAAATTTGTTGATATAGAACCGCCCAGCGAGATCCTCCAGAGAGATCCGCTCAGTACAATGTTCTACAATATAGTGCGCCACTTCATCGACCTTTTGATACTTCGGGTTCGAATGTCTGGCCGGGGATGAGACAACGGGACCCTCGGGCTGCAAGCGTAGCACGGCAATGAAAAATTCTGCCAGCTTCGTCATGGCGGCCAGAAGATAGCCGGGCTTTTTGTGGATCAGCTCAGAGGCAATGTCCTGCAACAGAGACTGGATATAGGGGCGCATTTCTTCTGGCAGTGTCAGAATACTGCCCTGCTCCGTGAAAAAACTCTGCAGCTGCAATCCTCCGAAAGATGCCAGAAAGGTAGAAAAGGGCTCTTCCATGATTCCTAAAACGATCCGGTCGTGATGTGGTCCGGCGGAAGCCATACCGGTGCGGTGGATCTGCTCCTTGTCAATGAAGACCAGCGTTCCCGGGGTGACCAGATAGGTCTGCTGGTTGATAAAATAATACCGTTCCCCCTCTAAAAGATAATAAATCTCGTATTCTTCGTGAATGTGACGGATATCCATGGAATAATTATAGTCCCGTACAACACGGTCGATGTGGAATCCGTCTACAAGCTCATTATAGAGCCAGTGATCCTGAGGCGTCGAAGCAACAGCATTGTCCGCAACGCCTGATTCCGGTGGAGCCGGTGTCTGAAAATCCCCTGTTTCAAACATAATAGTGATCTCCTTTTTCCTATGCTATATTAGTGCTATATTAGACTGCATTCTGAAAAACAGTATGCGCAGGCTATATTACAAATCTATGGGCTTGTATAAAAACAAAAGTCAATATAGTACGAAAATGGCAAAAAATACGCAAATAATAGCAAGATTATTATACAGCCATAGGCTATAATGTGCAATATAGAGAAGGCAGTACGGGCCGATGGAGCAGAGGATCCCAAGGACCGGAAACACATAAGGAGGATACAAAAATGGAGTATGCAGACGGAAAGGTAAAAGATTTACAGATCGCCTATATTGGCGGTGGTTCCAGAGGATGGGCATGGACATTTATGACGGATCTGGCCATGGATGAAGAACTGTCCGGAACCATCCGCCTGTATGATATTGATGCGGAGGCGGCAAAACACAATGAGATCATCGGCAACAGACTTTCTGCAAGAGAGGATGTGGTGGGCAAATGGAACTATACTGTTTCTGACAGCTTACAGTCCGCATTGACCGGTGCGGATTTCATCGTGATCTCTATTTTGCCGGGAACTTTTGATGAGATGGCTGTGGATGTACATATGCCGGAACGACTGGGAATCTATCAGTCTGTAGGAGATACCGCAGGCCCCGGCGGTGCCATGAGAGCACTGCGTACAATTCCCATGTATGTGGAGATCGCACAGGCCATCAGGGCATATGCACCGAAAGCCTGGGTCATTAATTACACCAACCCCATGTCCCTGTGCGTGAAGACTTTGTACTATGTTTTTCCGGAGATCAAAGCTTTTGGATGCTGCCATGAAGTATTCGGTACCCAGAAAGTGTTAAAGGGTATTTTGGAAGAGACCATGGGGCTTAAGGATGTGAAACGTGAGGATATTCAGGTCAATGTACTGGGTATCAACCATTTCACCTGGTTTGACTATGCTTCCTATAAGGGAATCGATCTGTTCCCCATTTACCGGAAATATACCGAGGAGCATAAGGAAGACGGCTACAAAGAAGCAGATAAAAACTGGGCGAACTCTACTTTCGAGTGTGCCCATATTGTGAAATTTGATCTGTTCCGCAAATATGGTCTGATCGCAGCAGCAGGCGACAGGCATCTGGTGGAATTCATGCCCGGTGTGGGTGACAGTTACCTGAAAGATCCCGAGACGGTAAAGAGATGGAAATTCGGTCTGACTACCGTAGACTGGAGAAAGAAGGATCTGCAGGAACGTCTGGCAAAGAGCGCGAGACTGGCAGCCGGTGAGGAAGAGATCGAGTTGAAGCCTACCGGGGAGGAAGGTATCCAGCTGATCAAGGCACTCTGCGGACTGACCCGCAAGATCAGCAATGTCAATATTCCCAATACCGGACATCAGATTGCCAATCTGCCGGAAAGTGCGGTTGTAGAGACCAATGCGGTATTCGAGAGAGATGCCATCCGCCCGTTGTATGCCGGAGAGCTTCCGGAGCAGATCAAGGAGCTGGTGGATCCCCATGTGGCAAACCATGAGCGGATTCTGAAAGCAGCTATTCTGTGTGATTTTGATCTGGTGGTGGAAGCATTCCTGGAGGATCCGCAGGTGAAAGGAAGAGCTTCCAGAGAACAGGTGGAAGAGCTGGTAAGGGATATGCTCCGCAGCACGGCAAAATATCTGCCGGAAGGCTGGAAAAAGTATCTGTAAAAATAAAATAGAAAAAAGAACCCGGGAGGTGCTGCAGAAGGATGAGGCAGCACCTCTTTTTGTGTATACGATGAGCCAGGTACAGATTTGTGCTTGCACAAGAATCTGTACCTGGCGAATGTACATCATCGAGCTTTTAAGCGAGATGGTGTACAAAGTATAAAAAGCGAGTAGAAGACAGTCCGCTCGAGGGGTTAATTATTTGAAAAAAGAATATAAGCGGCAGAAGAATTATAAAGTCATTGTGAAAATGCACAAAACTGCGAGAAGTATTTTGAGAACAATATACAAACTTCCAGGGATTTACAGAAAAGCACTTGCAACCAGTTCGTGAATGTGCTATTTTCTAATTACAGCAACGGAAACGTTACCGGGAACAATACCGAAACCGTTTCCGACAACCTGACGGGAGTATAGCAAGAATTATGAAGGGTTCCCGTTCCAACAAAAAAGGAGAGGTAAGATTATGAAGAAGAAACTGGCAAGTGTTTTACTTTGTGCAGTAATGGCAGCTTCCATGCTGACCGGTTGCGGAAATGCTGACAATGCAACAGCAACCACCCCTGCTACCGACAACAAGACGGACGCAGCAACAACTACCGAGGCGGCAGAGAAGACCGCAGAGAAGACCGCAGAGGCAGCAGGCTCTGTATACTATCTGAACTTCAAACCTGAAGTTGACGAAGTATGGCAGAAGCTGGCTAAGGAATATACCGAGGAGACCGGTGTTCCTGTAAAGGTTGTAACTGCAGCAAGCGGTACCTACGAGCAGACCCTGATGTCTGAGATCGCTAACAAGGAAGCACCTACCCTGTTCCAGATCAACGGACCTATCGGTTATCAGAACTGGAAAGACTACTGTGCAGACTTAAAGGATACAGACCTGTACAGCTGGTTAATGGATAAGAGCCTGGCAATCACCGGTGAAGACGGTGGTGTATACGGAATCCCTTACGTAGTAGAGGGTTACGGTATCATTTATAACGACGCTATCATGCAGAAGTACTTCGCACTGGATGGTGCTAAGGCAGCAAGTATGGATGAGATCAACAACTTCGCTAAGTTAAAAGAGGTTGTAGAAGATATGCAGGCTAAGAAAGATGAACTGGGTATTGAAGGCGTATTCGCTTCCACATCCCTGACTCCCGGTGAAGACTGGAGATGGCAGACTCATCTGGCTAACATCCCTGTATACTACGAGTTCAAGGACAAGGGTATCACCGATACCGATAACCTGGAGTTCACTTACTCCGATAACTTCAAGAACATTTTTGATCTGTACATCAACAACTCCTGCACAGCACCCGGTCTGCTGGGAAGCAAGTCTGTAGACGACTCCATGGCTGAGTTCGCTCTGGGTCAGGCAGCAATGGTACAGAACGGTAACTGGGGTTGGAGCCAGATCAATGGCGTAGACGGCAACACCGTTAAGGCTGAGGATGTTAAGTTCCTTCCTATTTATACCGGCGTTGAAGGTGAAGAGAACCAGGGACTGTGCACCGGTACTGAGAACTTCTTCTGCATCAACAAGGAAGCTTCTGCTGAGGATCAGGCAGCATCTATCGCATTCGTTGAATGGCTGTTCTCTTCTGAAACCGGTAAGGCAGCAGTAACCAATGACCTTGGCTTCATTGCTCCTTTCGATACTTTCAGCGATGATGAAAAGCCCACCGATCCTCTGGCACAGGAAGTTCTTCGTTACATGGCAGATACCTCCAAGACATCTGTATCCTGGAACTTCACTTCCTTCCCCAGCCAGCAGTTCAAGGATGACTTCGGTGCAGCTCTTCTGGAGTATGCTTCCGGTTCCATCGACTGGGACGCTGTAAAGACAAAAGTAGTTGACGAATGGGCAGCTGAAAAGGCCGCAACCGCAGCTAACTAATTGATCTCAACTTATAACTATTCTAAATCGTTATCCATCTTATATAACTTCAGACACAGGGGGCGGTGGTGGTACCACGGCCCCCGTGTTTGTAAAACCCGGAATATCATGTAAAAAGGAATTAATAGGAGAAGGCTTATGCAAAAGACATTAAAACGATATTTTCCCATTTTTGTACTGCCTACATTGATCGCATTTTCCTTTGCATTTATCATACCGTTTGTTATGGGCGTATATCTGTCCTTTTGCAAATTTAAAACGATTACAAATGCACAATTTGTAGGCCTGGAAAATTATATTAAAATTTTTGCGGACAAAGATTTTGTCAACGCATTCGGTTTTACCTTAAAGTTTTCTGTTGTATCTATCATTACCATTAATGTATTTGCGTTCATTCTGGCACTGGCGCTGACCAGAAAGATCAAAGGAACCAACCTGTTCCGTACCGTATTCTTCATGCCGAACCTGATCGGTGGTATCATCCTGGGTTATATCTGGCAGCAGATGATCAATGCGGTATTGTTGAAATATGAGACCACACTGGTAGCTAATCCTACCTATGGTTTCTGGGGATTGGTTATCCTGATGAACTGGCAGATGATCGGTTATATGATGATCATTTATGTAGCAGGACTGCAGAATGTACCTACAGACCTGATCGAAGCAGCACAGATTGACGGAGCTACTTCGTTACAGACTTTATTCAAAGTGAAAATTCCGATGGTTATGCCATCTATTACTATATGTTTGTTCCTTACTGTATCCAACAGTTTCAAGCTCTTTGACCAGAACCTGGCGCTGACTGCCGGTGCTCCCAGCAAAAAGACCGCAATGCTGGCTCTGGATATCTACAATACCTTCTATGGCAGAAACGGATTTGAAGGTGTTGGTCAGGCCAAAGCAGTACTGTTCTTCATTGTAGTGGCAGTCATTGCCCTGGGACAGCTGGTACTTACCAGACGTAAGGAGGTAGAGCAATAATGACTAAGAAAAAAACTTCCAATGTAATCATTTTTTGTATCCTGTGTGTGCTGGTAGTTGCATTTTTGACACCTATTTTCTTCGTACTGATCAACTCCTTTAAGGGAAAACTGTTCATCAGCAACAATCCGTTTGCACTGCCTACCGCAGAGACCTTTGTGGGATTGACCAACTATGTGAATGGTATTGAAAAAACCGGTTTTTTCACAGCTTTCGGGTGGTCTGCATTTATCACTGTATTTTCCGTGGCAGCGATCATTCTGTTCACTTCCATGACTGCGTACTATCTGACCAGAGTGAAAACCGGCGTGACCAACGTGCTGTATTACATGTTCGTATTTTCCATGATCGTGCCTTTCCAGATGGTAATGTTCACTATGTCTAAGCTGGCTAATATGACCCACCTGAACAACCCTCCCGGAATGGTGCTGCTGTATCTGGGATTTGGTTCCGGCCTGTCCGTGTTCATGTTCTGTGGATTCATCAAATCGATTCCACTGGACATCGAAGAGGCAGCCATGATCGACGGATGTAACCCTTTGCAGACCTTCTTTGGTGTCGTAATGCCGATCTTAAAGCCTACTGCCATCACCGTAGCCATCCTGAATGCCATGTGGATCTGGAACGACTATCTGCTGCCTTATCTGGTGATCGGCCTGAGTACTAATTACAAGACCATACCGGTTGTAGTACAATACCTGGTAGGTTCTTACGGTGCAAAGGATCTGGGTGCCATGATGGCACTGCTGGTACTGTCCGTAATCCCTATTATCGTCTTCTATCTGACCTGTCAGAAGTACATTATCGAGGGCGTGGTAGCCGGTGCAGTTAAGGGCTAAGTGTGAAAAATAAGCCATTCGGCTCATTTTTCGCACGCAAATTTGTGCCTGCGGCTCAAAGTTTGCGGGTTACGGAAAGATGTGGTTATTTAATATGAGAAAAAGCGGAATATTACTGCCGGTGAGCAGCCTGCCGTCCCGCTACGGAATCGGTTGCTTTTCCAAGGAAGCATATAAATTTATTGACAGATTAAAAGAAGCCGGTCAGGCCTACTGGCAGATTCTGCCATTAGGACCCACCAGCTATGGAGATTCTCCGTACCAGTCTTTTTCCACTTTTGCGGGTAATCCCTACTTTATTGATCCCGAGGATCTGGTGGCGAGAGGCTATGTGACCGCAGAGCAGTGCAATACCTATGACTTCGGCACGGATATCCATTCCGTGGATTACGGCAAAATCTATAAGAGCCGTTTCCGCCTGTTGAAGGAAGCGTTTGATAACAGTCATATTGAAGAAGATGCGAGATTTCAGGAGTTTGTACAGAAGAATGCATACTGGCTGGAGGATTATGCACTTTATATGGCCATCAAGGATGGTTTCCGCGGCATCTGCTGGGCAGCCTGGGAAGAGGATATCAAGCTGAGAACCCCGGCTGCCATGGACAAATATCGCAGAAAATATGCGAAAGAGATTATGTTTTACCAGTTCCAGCAGTATCTGTTCCAGGTACAGTGGGAGAAACTAAAGACCTATGCCAACGATAACGGCATCAAGATTATTGGGGATATTCCCATTTATGTGGCATTTGACAGCTCAGATGCCTGGGCGAATCCGGAGCTGTTCCAGTTCGATGAAAATTGTGAGCCGGTAGCAGTGGCGGGATGCCCTCCCGATGCGTTTTCCGCCACCGGACAGCTGTGGGGCAATCCTCTGTATAACTGGGAACATCACAAGGAGACCGGTTATGCCTGGTGGATGCAGCGGCTGGCAGCCTGCTTTGAACGCTATGATGTGGTACGTATCGATCATTTTCGTGGATTCGATGCTTATTATGCGATTCCCTATGGGGAACCCACTGCGGAGCACGGCCACTGGGAACATGGCCCGGGATATGATATTTTCCGTTCCATGAAGGAAAAATTGGGAGAAAAAGAAGTTATTGCAGAAGATCTTGGCTTTTTAACACCATCTGTGATAGAATTAGTGAAGAAATCCGGTTATCCAGGTATGAAAATTTTGCAGTTTGCATTTGATTCCCGTGAGGAAAGTGATTATCTGCCGCATAATTATACACATAATTGCGTGGTATATACGGGAACTCATGATAATGATACTGTGATGGGGTGGTATGACACCTTGAAGGGAGCTGACAAAAAGCTCTGTGACGACTATCTGCGTCTGAAAAATGCGGACGGAGAGCCGATTCCCAGAGAGCAGCTTCCCTGGGAATTTGTGCGTGCCGCAATGTCCAGCGTAGCGGATCTGGCGATCATTCCCATGCAGGATTATCTTGGACTGGGATCGGAGGCCCGCATCAACATTCCTTCCACACTGGGCATCAACTGGAAGTGGAGAATGGGGAACGGAGATTTTACAAAGGAGCTTGCAGGACGGATCCGCAGTATGACGAAGCTGTACGGCAGATAGGTCCGTAGGCTTGGAAAGGTTTGTGCTCCATGGAGGAAATCACGATCAAAGACATCGCAAGAATCTGCGGTGTCGGTGTCAGCACGGTATCCCGTGCCATAAATAACCACCCGGACATCAATCCTGAGACCAAGGAAATGATCATGCGGGTGATCAAAGAGAATAACTACGTACCCAACAACAGTGCCAGAAACCTGAAACGTCAGGATGCCAAGGCAATTGCAGTACTGGTCAAAGGTATTAACAACTCTTTCTTCAGCCAGATGATCAAGGTATTGGAAGAAGAGATCAAGGAAAAATCTTACGCCATGGTATTGCAGCATGTAGACTATGACGAGGACGAAGTGGAAGTGGCACTGAAGCTGGTCAAGGAAAAAAGACTTCGCGGCATTATCTTCCTCGGCGGTTATCTGGTGCACAGTGAGGAAAAGCTGGCACAGCTTCATGTGCCGTTTATCTTAAGTACCACGGGAATGCTACCCAAGGGCTTCAGCCGCAACACCTATTCCTCCGTAGCGGTGGATGATACCAAGGAAAGCTACAAGATGGTGGACTATCTGTGCAAGAACGGACATAAGGATATTGCAATCCTCTGTGCCCGCAAAACGGATGCTTCCATCGGTAAGCTGCGTCTGGAGGGCTATAAAAAGGCGTTGAAGGATAACGGAATAGAAGTAAGAGAAGAACTGATCCTGCCTATGAGGAGTGATTTGGAAGATTACTCCCTGGAGAATGGCTATATGGTGACAAAGGAATTCCTCGAGAAGCAGATTCCGTGCACGGCGATCTTCGCAATCTCCGATATGCTGGCGATCGGTGCTGGGAAAGCCTTGTCTGATGCCGGATACAAGGTGCCGGAGGATATTTCTCTGGCAGGCTTTGATGGTGTGGAAATCGGGAAATATGTTATCCCGTCCTTGACGACTTTAAAGCAGCCGGTGGACAGCATGGCGAGAGAGACGGCCCGGATCCTGTTCGACATCATTGGGAAAAAGGCGAAGCACCAGCACTGCGTGTTCGACGGAGAACTGGTGGTGCGGGATTCTACGATGCCGAGGACTTAAACTATGCAGATACATGGTTTTAACAAGACAACTTTATTAGATTATCCGGAACATATTGCAGCCACTGTTTTTACAGGGGGCTGCAATTTTCGCTGTCCGTTTTGTCACAACGGGGAACTGGTGCTGGATCCCGGCTGCCAGCCGCTCATTCCGGAGGAAGAAGTACTCTCTTACCTGAAAAAAAGGCAGGGGATTCTCCAGGGGGTCTGCGTCACCGGCGGAGAGCCGACTCTGCAAAAGGATCTGAAGGATTTTTTACGCAAGATCAAGGAACTCGGATATTCGATCAAGCTGGATACCAATGGCTATATGCCGGGGGTATTGTGGGAATTGTTGCAGGAGCACCTGATTGATTATGTGGCGATGGATATTAAGGCTTCCAGGGATAATTATGCTCGGGCGGCGGGACTGCCGCATATAGATATCTCCCGCATCGAGGAGAGTATCGGCATCCTGAAAAGCAGTGGCATCCCCTATGAATTCCGCACTACCGTGGTAAAGGGAATTCATACCGTGGCGGAATTTGAGAAAATCGGTAAATGGATCGCGGGATGCCCTGCGTATTATCTTCAGAATTACGAAGAGAATGAAAACTGCCTGTACCGGATGATACAGACAGCGGAATGTGACGATGTGAAACCGGGCGGTGTAGATCCGTTCGGCGCATTTTCCAGAGAGGAACTGGAACAGATGGAGGAACTGGCCCGGAAATATGTGGGGAAAGTTATCCTGCGGGGCGTGGAATAGACGCTGTGCCTCCCAGCTACATAAGCTGTTGTATTTTTACAAACTCATCAAAGCGAGGTAAGGCCAGCGTGACTTTCCCGTATTCTTTGGAAATAATGACACCTTTTCTCTTTAAACGCTCACGATAGACAGAGAAAAGTTCAGATTTCATATCTAATCGCTCACGGAGAGCTTTTACCTGAGTCTCTCCGCTGAGAGACATTTCAGTTACGATTTTTTTATCCAGATCGGATAATTCCGACCATATTTTACTGTATACATATTCATCCAGATATTGGTCATATTCTGGCAAAATCTGTTCCAAAGTCTTTTTATCGCGATTTTCCCAGTAGAGATAACCAAGTACCTGAAAGGCAAAAGGATAGCCTTTGGTCAGTGAAGCCAGTTCTCCGGCAGCATCTATATCCAGAGAAAAGATATCCATATATTGTTTGCGGATAGCGGTATAATTGAGTGGCTCCAGGATTAATTTGGGTGCACGGTATAAAAAGGTCAGTACTTTATCATTTTGAAGATTATAAATATTTTCATATAATCCCGTCATCAGTAAAAAGATGGGATAGTCGTTTCGTAAAAAAATCTGAAAGGAGCTTGCAAAGATTCGGATATATTCGGAATTCGTCACTTCATCAACGCTGATCAGCAACCTTTTTTCACTTTTCTGGATATATTTCAACATGAGTTCCAGAGCGTTTTCGATATCCGTGACCGGAGCAGCGTTTTCAATGGATACTCCCAGACCAAAAGCAGAAAAGTCAAGTTTTGCATTAATGAACAGCGTGTGTAATTCGGGAATGCTGTAGATTTTTGCAGCAAGACTTTGCAGTAAATCTCTGGTAGGATTCAGTTCCACAACGATCCAGTCTTCTCTTTTTCGTAATTCCGAAGCAATATTTGTCATCATTACAGTCTTGCCAGAGCCACGGACACCGGTGATCATGTAGATCTGATTGGATGGAATCTCGGCACAAAAGCTTTCCAGAATTTGGTTTGTTTCCGTGAGACGGGAGATATATTGCAATGGTTTTTTTCCAAAAGATAACGTAAACGGATTGGCACTCATAATGAAAACCTCCTTTTCTTATATAAGTTTATATAACTTTTAAAATCTTATATAACTTTATATAAGTGTATATAACTTTGTAATTATTATATAAGTTTATATAACTTTTGGCAAGAGATATTGCGGCTATGGGAAATGAATGCAGAAGGAAAATGTAAACGCTTACTCTTCCTAAATAGACATTTCATGAGAAAATGTGCATATTTTATAAAAAATAAATGTTGCGCAAAAATATTAGCTAAAAATTACTCAAAAAATATATGAATAACTTCCAAAAATATTCAAAATACACAAAAATGGTTTACTAATGTGAAGCGATAGTGCTAATATATAGTACATAGTGTTGTAAGAGCTTACAAATATAATCGTTTATAACACATGCTAAGTGGAGGTATGGGAATGTTAGGCAGGAGAGGAAGAAAAGAGAGAAAACGACTGATGGCATTGCTTCTTGCGGGAGCCATGGTGCTGTCGGGAATGGGAATCAGCCCCATCTCTGTACAGGCAGAGGAAACGGAACCTGTGGTAGAACAGGTAAGTGAGACGGTTTCTGACGGAAATGCGGAAAGAGCCAGAGAAGTGTTGGGAGAGGAAGAAGGTATTGCGGCAACTTCGACAACACAGGATGCGAATGCAGCAATGGCTGCTGCGCAGAGTGGAACGGAAAAAGACCTGTATGAATTGGATCTGAGCAAGGGTCTGACAGCAGGAACAACGTATGATGGCGGAATTTCTGTACTTGAAACTATGAGTTTTAAATCTGGTTCAGCTAGTTTAGATGGGGTAAAGTATACAGGATGTGTACAGGGAGATAATTCGCCTAACCCGAACAAAGGAAAAATTCCTACCAGTGGTGCTGCAGTAAGACTGGAGGCGGAAAAAGATGGCAGAATCAAAGTTGTATTTAAAGCAAAAGGCAAAGATATTTATTTTTTGCAGGATGTAGATGGCAAGCCCCAAGGGATTGAGACCTTTAAGGCGGGAGCAGACCTGATTGCCAAAACTTATGAGGTGGAAAAAGGGGGCACTTATTATTTATATGCAAGTGGTAGTAAGATTATGATCTATGCTCTGACCGTAGATTACAGATCTTCCGTAAGCTGGGATGACATAGCAGCTCCCGTTCTGGGAACACCTTTTGTCAAGGACGGAACCATCACCGTTCCGTACACTGCACAGATCGGTGGAATCTATGCAAAATCTTTGGAAGTGACGATGTATGATGCTGATGGTAATGCGGTGGAGACAAAATCCGTTACTGCACAGGGAACCTCTGGAAATGCAGAGTTCCAGCCTACAGCGTCCGGCACTTACAGCTTTGAAGCAAAACTGATAGGAGAAGGCGAGAATACAAAAGCAAGTAATAAGACAACATCAATAGAATTTGTATTACCTATGGCAACGCCGAAGGGCTTAAATGCTGAGAATAAGGGACACGGCAATGTGAAACTGACCTGGCAGGCAGTTGCCGAAGCAGAGAGCTACAAGGTATCTGTGGACGGCACGGTTGTTGAAGAAGGAGTGACTGCATTGGCTCAGACGATCAAAGGATTGACGGTAGGTCAGGAATATACATTTCAGGTAGCTGCAGTCAGAGGAGAAAATGTATCCACTCCGGCGGAAGTAAAACTGACAATCACTGAAGATGCAGTGAAGACCTGGAATTTTGCAGCATTTGGTCAGGGCGTTGACAACAAAACAGCGAATAACGGTTATAGTGGAAGCCTGGATACAGGTGATTTGAAGATCTGGGAGAAGAACAGCAAAGGAAAGCTGGTAGCAGCTTCAACGGATGGTCTGGCATTCTACTACACCACGATTGATCCGGCAACAGAGAACTTTACGTTATCTGCAGATATTACGGTGGACGAATGGACATACACCAACGGACAGGAAGGCTTTGGCCTTATGGCAGCTGACCGTGTGGGTGAGAATGGAGATTCCGGTATTTTCTGGAACAATTCCTATATGCTGAGTGCTACAAAGGTGGAATATCTCTGGGATGCCACAGAAGGCAAGGTATCTGATGCCGGAGACAAATACACCATGAAACTTGGTATCGGTTCCCAGGAAAAAATAGGTGTAACACCGGAAAATATGAACGACAGTCCTACAGATCAGGGCTTCCGGTCTACCATGACTACTCTGGAGACCAGTGCTGCAAACAGCGGAAACGGCGCGGGAACTTATAACATAGTAGGCAAATATACCAATTCTGCAGAAGCTGTGAAGGATATTACGGATCTGAACGTGCAGACCACTTTCCACATGATTTTGCAGAGAAACAATACCGGTTATTTCCTGAGCTATACCAATGTGGAAACCGGTGAGACCGTAACCAATAAATACTATCACGGCAAAGACGGAGACGAACTGACCAGATTGGATGCAGAGAACATCTATGTAGGTTTCTTCGCTTCCAGAACTGCAACCATCAGCGTTGCCAATGCAGTGCTGACAACAATCGATCCGGCCAAAGATGCTCCGGCAGAATCCAGACCGGTCACTTATGTAACACCGAATTATACGATTGATTCTGCTTCTGTAGCCAACAGTGCGGATTACGAACTGGTATATTACGGCAATGCGGACGGAACATTGAAAATTACCAACAGTGACAATGAAACCGTATTGTCAGATGCGGGTGTAAAGGCAAATACCAAGGTATATACCCATACGACACTGAAAAGCGGAAGCAACGTTTTCCATGTAGAGTTTACCCCGAATGCGGATTACAGACCTTCAGAGTATTCTCTGTTGAGTAGCTATGATACAGTAACATTTGACTTTACAGTAAATTATAATGTAAAGGGTAGAACGGTTATTTATGCTGCTCCTGAGGGAAGAAGTACGGGAAGCGGTACCAACAGTGATCCTGTGGATATTTATACCGCAGTGAAGAGCGTGGCTCCGGGCCAGATGATCGTGTTGAAGGGCGGTACTTATGCACTGGATAAGACGGTGACGATAGACAGAGGTGTCAGTGGAACTACAGATGCCAGAATCTATATGATTGCCGATCCGGACAGCACTTCTCGTCCGGTACTGAATTTCCAGAGAAAATGTGCAGGTATGATCCTGGCAGGTGATTACTGGTATTTCCAGGGATTTGATGTAACAGGTTCTGCTAATTCCCTCAAGGGTATTCAGGTATCCGGCAGTCACAATACACTGGATGATATTATGGCATATAGAAATGGCAATACTGGTATTCAGATCAGCCGTTACAAGAGCACAGACGGAAGAAGCGACTGGCCTTCCTATAACCTGATCCTGAACTGTACTTCATATCTGAACGCAGATGCGGGATATGAGGATGCAGACGGATTTGCAGCTAAGCTGACGATTGGTGAGGGTAATGTATTTGATGGATGTATTGCAGCATACAATGCCGATGACGGTTGGGATCTGTTCGCCAAGATAGAGACCGGAGCTATCGGTCAGGTGGTCATTCAGAACTGCGTGGCATTCAAGAACGGTTATGTACTGGATGAGAACGGACAGGAAGTAGATGCCGGTAACGGTAACGGTTTTAAGATGGGTGGTTCCAGCATCAGCGGACATCATATTTTGCGCAACAGTGTATCATTCGGCAATAAGGCAAAGGGTATTGATTCCAACAGCTGTCCGGATATTGAGGCATATTCTTCTACCAGTTATAACAATGAGTCCTTTAACGTGGCATTCTATACAAATGACGCAAAGAATACTGCATTTATGGCAAAAGGAATCCTGTCCTTTAAGGATAGCAGCAATGCAGCAGGGCAGACGGTTACAGAACAGTTCAAACCGAAAGGAACTCAGGAGACCAGTGCCTACGAAAATGCAATGAACTATTATTGGAGAGGCGAAAACTCTACCAACAGTGAAGGAATAGCAGCTACAGCAGAATGGTTCCAGAACATGGATATGAACAGTGCAATCCACGGAGGCATTCGCAGAAATACGGACGGTACCATCAATATGAACGGTTTCCTGGCAGTGACTTCCGCAGTACCGGAAGGTGTTGGAGCCAGAATGACCGGAACCCCTTCTGCTGTATTTACGGTAGCGGCAGATGTGGTGAACAACGATGATGACGATGACGATGATGATGACAACAGCGGTTCCTCTGCAGCACCTGCAGTAGACTGGACGGATGTAAGCAACTCTGTACAGGATAAGGTGGCAGAGATGATGAAAAATCCTGCTATTGCAAGTGTCAACATGAACTTTGTATGCAGCGGTGAAGTCAAGGTGCCTCAGAATGTACTGAATACCATTAAAGGTACGAAGCTGACGGTGGCATTCCACAGCGGAAACGGTGTGGCACTGAGCATCAGTGGACAGGATCTGAAGAATAAAGATCTGTCAAAGATTCAGAATATTGATCTGACAGTAGACCAGACGAGCAACACAATCCCGGCAAATGTGGTATCCGCAAAGTCCGGAACCGTGAACAGACAGCTGGGTATCAGAGATACCGGCAGCTTCGGAGTGAATGTCAACATTCATGTAAATGTAGGCAAGGACAATTCCGGCAAGAGTGCAAACCTGTATCGCTATAATACAGAGAAGGGACGCCTGGAGTATTGCGGATCCTTTACCATAACTTCCACCGGACAGTCCATGTTCGCATTGAAGCGCGGCGGCAATTATCTGGTAACTGTTACTGACCGCAGACCTTCCGAGAGCATCTGGTATACAGAGGGCGGTTATACGGTAAAGAGTGGTGATACGCTTTTCAAGATCGCTAAGAGAAATCACATGACTCTGGCACAGTTGCTTCGCAGAAATGTACAGATTACAAACCAGAATGTGATCAGAGTTGGTCAGAAACTGAATCTGGAATGATCGTAAAAACTGTAAGAGATAGAGAAAAAGGACAAGACGGGAAACTGAAAAACGAGAAAAACGGATGGCTTGGGAGGGCCATCCGTTTTTTTGTGTATATGATGAGTCAGCCTACTCGATTGGAAATATTTTATTGCACCTGATTGGGGCTCTTCTTTCCACTTTCGAAATCCAGAGCATTCTGCAAGGTAGTCTCTGCAATGGCTTCCAGTGCTTCTTTTGTGAAAAATCCCTGATGGGATGTGATCATGACATTGGGGAAGGACAAAAGCCTTGCGGTGGTAGAATGCTCCAGAATCTCATCGGAACGATCCTCGAAGACGTTTTTCGTCTCTTCTTCATAGACATCCAGACCGACCCCGGCGAACTTGTGCAGGCGGATGCCCTCGATAAGATCCTCGGTCTTGACCAGAGCACCCCGGGAAGTGTTTACCAGAATGACGCCATCCTTCATTTTCTTGATGGTGTCAAGCTGGATCAGGTGGTAGGTGGAATCCATCAGCGGGCAGTGAAGGGAGATCAGATCACTTTGCGCCAGTAATTCGTCTAAGGTCACATAGGTGACGAAATCTTTCAGATCCGGGTTCTCGTAGACATCGTAGGCGATGACTTTCATGCCGAAACCGTTACAGATCCGGCACATAGCTGCACCGATCCGGCCGGTTCCGATGATTCCGGCAATCTTACCATAGAAATTGAAGCCCATGAGTCCTGCGAGGCTGAAATCATTTTCCCGGACCTTGTTATAGGCTTTGTATAAGCGGCGGTTGCAGGCCAGAGCCAGAGCCATGGCATGCTCTGCGACAGCTTCCGGAGAATAACCGGGGACACGCATGACACATATGTCATATGCAGCTGCCTTTTCCAGATCCACGTTGTTGTATCCTGCGCAACGCAGCAGGACCAGGCGGACACCTTTTTCGTGGAGAATTTTTAATGTGGCTTCGCTCACATTGGAGCTGACGAAAGCACAGACGGCATCGAAGCCGTCAGCCAGAGCAGCAGTACGGGGATCCAGATCCGACCGGATGTAATCAATCTGGATGCCGGGAAATTTTTTCAGAGTTGCCTCGAAAGATTCTTTATCATAGCTTTTGGTATCATAAAATAATATTTTCATAACAGTCCTCCTCGGGTTGATTTTTATAGTATGTGTATTCTTATTTTTAATCATACTTAGATTTGGCTTTACTATAGCTCAAAATATGGGAATTGTCTATCATATTTAAAAAGTGAAATCGAGAAAAATTATAAAAATGATGCAGATATGATGCAATCGGCAGATATACTGGCATCAGGAGGCGAGGATTATGAAAAAAATATTTTTTGCAGCAGTATTTGCGGGAGCACTGTTAGGTTTTACATCCTGCGGAAACCGGGAGATGGTGACGGATCCGGAGATGGAGACAGTTATAGACAGCATCAAGGAGACACAGAGCGGTCAGACGACGGAAGAGACGATGGCCGGGACTGAGGAGACTGCGGAAGTGTCCACACAGACGGAACCGACAGAAGGCCAGAGTGAAATACAGGGAAGTGAATGGGTGCAGTTTACCACAGAGGATCACGAGGGTAGCAGTGATCCCGAAGACAAGACCAGAAGTTATACCTATTACTATCCAACAGTTACAGTGACGATTCCGGGCAATGAGACGGTGCAGATGAAGATTCAGAAAGAGCTGGATGAATATGTAGACAGTTTTGTAGAAGGAATCGAGAACGGGGAGTTTGGTACACTTTATGAGGATATGCCGGTGTATGAGCAGAGCTATGAGGATCTTACTTTCCGTGTGATCCGCGCGGATGATAAGGTGATCAGCCTGTCGTGGGGGCTGGAAGGGTATGATCAGGGGGCTCATGGATGGTATACTTTGTACTATATGAACTATTATACGCAGACCGGAGAGAGAATTACTTTTGACAGTCTGGGGAGCGGATTCCGCGACAAAGCACTGGAACTGGTGACAGCAAAGGCAGCGGAAATGCAGGCAAAGGAGGACTGCTTCTTTAACGATTACGAGAAGAGTATCAAACTGGTGGTGTTGGATGGTACGGAAGATTTGAATGCTATCTATCAGGAAATTTATGGGCCGGACATTGCAGGTACGGATAATGGCCCCGCAGACCCTACATTCTACATTACAGAGGATGGCTTTGTATTTGAATCCGGCCAGTATGTATTACAGTCCTATGCAGTTGGAATTGTTGACTTTGAGATTCCGGCAGCAGACTTCGGGGATGATCTCACAGCAGATATTTTTTAATGGAGTACAGGATGCTGGCGGGTATATTTGCAAAATATAGGACTTTACATGGGCGGGCACCGTGTATATAATAAGAACATCGGGAATGAGGTTCTCCCGGAAGCACAGGCTTCGAACCGCCGGAATTTGAACATATGAATTCGATTTGGCTGATGACTTCTGCAGAATATGCAGGGGACACCAGCCTTTTTGTTAGAATTCAAAATGTCCTGCTGCGAGAAAACGGAGGAATTTTTATACTTACATCACTGGGACTGATCTTTTTACTGGGATTACTCATGGCGGCGGTCTGCCAGAGGATTCACCTGCCCCGTATTATCGGAATGCTGCTTACGGGTATTATTCTGGGGCCTTATGTGTTGGATCTGCTGGATGTGTCAATCCTGAATATCTCATCGGAACTGCGGCAGATCGCGCTGATCATCATTTTATTAAAGGCCGGATTATCATTGGATCTGAAGGATCTGAAAAAAGTGGGCCGCTCCGCAGTCATGCTGGCTTGTGTTCCTGCCACTTGCGAACTGTTGGCTTTTGTGATATTTGCACCCATGATCCTTAACATCAGCAGAGTGGATGCAGCGGTCATGGGAGCAGTTCTGGCAGCAGTGTCACCTGCGGTTGTGGTGCCGCGGATGGTACATCTTATGGAAAGTGGCTATGGTACGGAGAAAAGCATTCCGCAGATGATTCTGGCTGGGGCATCCTGTGATGACATCTATGTCATAGTATTGTTTTCCACTTTTGTTGGAATGGCACAGGGTGGACAGGTCAATGCCCTGGATTTTGTGAATATCCCGGTATCGATCCTGACGGGTGTGTTGTTCGGTGCATTGGTGGGTTGGCTGCTGGGGCAGCTTTTTGAACTGTTGTACCGAAAGGGCAGTTATGTGCGCAACAGCATGAAAGTTATTATCATCATGGGTTTGTCCTTCTTATTAATGGCTTTGGAAACGCTGTTAAAGGGAACCGTGGCCTTTTCCGGACTGTTGGCAGTAGTGAGCATGGCCTGCGCATTGAAAATGCGGGCACCGAAAGAAGTGACCGGCAGATTGTCTGAGAAGTTCGGCAAGCTGTGGCTGGCAGCGGAGGTAGTGCTGTTCGTGCTGGTGGGCGCGGCAGTGGATATCCGCTATACTATGGAAGCTGGACTGGCAGCCATAGGAATGATCCTGTTGGCATTGATATTCCGCTCCATTGGTGTGACACTGTGCCTGTTAGGAACGAATCTGAATAAGAAGGAGCGTCTGTTCTGCATGATCGCTTATTTACCGAAGGCTACGGTGCAGGCCGCCATCGGTTCCGTGCCCCTGGCCATGGGATTGCCCTGCGGCAAGATCGTTCTGTCCGTGGCTGTGCTGGCCATCCTTATCACAGCCCCGCTGGGAGCACTGGGAATGGATGCCACATACCGGAAGCTGCTTCAGAAAAATGGAGAAAATAATATCATTTGACAGCCATCCGGCACGTGATCGAGTCCCGGAAGGAAGCCGCAAAAACGTCCACAACATCTACACCATAAGAACCGCAGGCACGCTCTCGCTCTGGCGCAGAACGTAGCGGTACATAATTGACCCCAATACGGTCAATAAGTACCGACGTCTGCTTACGGCCTGCTTGTCCTTATGGTGTAGATGTTGTAGCGCAAACTACGAATATCCAATGCAAAACCCCGGCAGCTACAACAACTGCCGGGGTTTTAAGGAGGATAGAAATCGTTTTAAACTATGTACATCAGGTTTATTAACCCATGGTAATAACTACGTTGTACTCTTCCTTGCCCTTTTCGTAAGGAATGATGTGTCCGTCTACTGCCTTGCCGTCCACGGTCATGGATACGACACCCTTTTCCACGTTCTGAGGGTTCTTCACCTGAATGTGATAGATGCCCTCACGGAACTTACGGGTGATGGAGAAATCACCGAAGCCCTTGGGAATACAAGGATCTACGGACAATCCCTGATGAGTGGGATATACACCCAGTATGTATTGGGAGATATTTACGAAAGTCCATGCAGCAGTACCGGTCAGCCAGCTGTTCTTTGCCTCGCCGTAGAATTTTGCATCCTTACCGGCTACCATCTGGGAATATACATAAGGCTCGGTACGATGGATCTCACTGATATCCTCAATGTATGCGGGACAGGTCTTACGGTAGATCTCGAAAGCTCTGTCACCTCTGCCCAGAACGGTCTCTGCGATGGATACCCAGGGATTGTTGTGGCAGAAGATACCGGCATTCTCCTTATATCCGGGGGGATAAGAGGATACTTCACCAAGTTCGAGGTGATACTCCGTGTATGCAGGTTGTAAGATCATGACACCATACTTGGTATCCAGTCTCTCTTTTACAGAATTCAATGCCTTTTCGGCAAGTCCTTCCTTCACACCGACACCGGCCAGTACGCAGAAGCCCTGAGGCTCGATGTAGATCTGACCTTCGCGGCATTCCCTGGAACCTACTTTGTGGCTGTAAGCATCGTAAGCACGTACAAACCAATCGCCGTCCCAACCATCCTTCAGGATCGCATCGTACATTGCCTGTACTTCCTTACGTGCGCGGGCTGCTTCGGTATCGTCACCCATCAGCTCGCACAGCTGAGCATATTCTTCGCCGTATTTTACGAACATACCGGCAATGAATACGGATTCTGCAACGGGTCCTTCACTGGGACCGAAGGTCTGGAAAGATTCTCCGGGATGAGCGGAGAAGCAGTTCAGGTTCAGACAGTCATTCCAGTCGGCGCGGCCGATCAGAGGCAGATTGTGAGGGCCTTTGTGGTTGATGATATAGTCTAAGGAGCGTTTTAAGTGATCCATCAGAGGAGCAGCTACGCTCATATCGTTGTCAAAAGGAACCATCTGGGTCAGGATGGAGGTATCGCCGGTCTCTCTTACATAAGCACTGGTACCTGCAATGAGCCACAGAGGATCATCATTGAAGCCACTGCCGATATCGGAGTTGCCTTTCTTGGTCAGAGGCTGGTACTGATGGTAAGCACTGCCGTCCTGGAACTGGGTGGAAGCGATATCAATGATACGCTCTCTTGCACGGTCCGGAATCAGATGTACGAAACCGAGCAGATCCTGACAGGAATCACGGAAACCCATACCACGGCCGATTCCGGATTCGTAATAGGAAGCGGAACGGGACATGTTGAAAGTAACCATACACTGATACTGGTTCCAGGTGTTGACCATACGGTTGACTTTCTCGTCAGCGGAATCTACCGTGTAGCGTGCCAGCAGCTGTTTCCAGTAAGCCTGTAATGCTGCAAAAGCCTCATCTACCTGTGCATCGGTCTGGTATTTTGCCAGCATTTCTTTGGCACGGGTCTTGTTGATCACACCGTAGGATTCCCATTTCTCGTCTTCGGGGTTCTCGATGTAGCCCAGAACGAAGATAAAGGTCTTGGTCTCACCGGCTGCCAGATCCACGTTGATCTGATGGGAAGCGATGGGAGACCAGCCGCTTGCCATGGAATTCGTGCACTTGCCGTTCTCTACAGCTTCGGGAGAATCAGCCCCCCTGTAAGCACCCAGGAAAGCATCTCTGCTAGTATCGAAACCGTCAATCTTCGTATTTACGGAATAGATCGCATAATGATTACGACGCTCACGGTACTCGGTCTTGTGATAAATGGTGGAATCCTGTACCTCGACCTCACCGGTGCTTAAGTTACGCTGGAAATTCTTCATATCATCGTCAGCGTTCCACAGACACCACTCTACATAAGAGAATACGGACAGCTTCTTGTCCTCGGAGCTACCGTTGGTCAGGGTCAGCTGGGAGATCTCGCAATTATCGTTCAGAGGAACGAAGGAGAGCACGGAAGCCTTGACACCGTTCTTGGAAGAGGTGAAGCGGCTGTAACCGATACCGTGGCGGCACTCGTAGGAGTCCAGTTCAGTCTTCGTAGGCTGCCAGCCGGGGTTCCATACGGTATCTCCGTCCTTAATGTACAGATATTTACCGTTGATGTCGGCCGGTACGTTATTATAACGATAACGGGTCAGACGCAGCAGCTTTGCATCTTTATAGAAAGTATATCCGCCGCAGGTGTTGGATATCAGACTGAAAAACTCATTGCAGCCCAGGTAGTTGATCCAGGGAAGCGGAGTCTTGGGAGTGGTGATGACATATTCCTGATGCACATCATCAAAATGACCATACTTCATAAGAAAATCTCCTTCTTTCATGTTGTTGTATGTTGAGTGTTTGTTTTTTCGCTGCGGAGTGCTTAATGTTAAGTAAACGATTAAGTGCTCCGGATTTCTGATTTGTATTATACAGAAGCAAAGGGAAAAATGCAATACGAATCTTGAAAAAGCCCGTAAAATGCGCAATGTATACAAAAACAGTGGGGAAACATGGGCAGAAGATACAAAATGAAAGAACCTTCGAAACACCGGTTTTACGAAACAAAATAATAGCAAACGTTATCGCACACTTTGCCTTTATATAGAAGAAACACAATCTATGTACAAGCCAAATGTACAAAACAGCCTATCTGAAATTGTTAATTATAGACAAAGTGGATACTTTTTTGAAAAAAACTGCAAAAAAGTATTGCAAAATGCTCAAAGATGTTATATATTAAAACTACGAAAACGATTAAGTTACAAAACAGGTCGGACGGAATGACGAAGACATGGAACAGGAGAAAGATATGGCATCACTGAAAGACATTTCCAAGATTTGTGGAGTCTCCGTTGCAACTGTCAGCAAGGCACTGAACGACCACAAGGACATTGGAGAAGAAACAAAAGCAACTATCAAAAGGGTCGCAAAGGAAATGGGATATTCCCCGAACCTTTCCGCAAGAGCTTTGAAGACGAACAGGACCTACGGCATCGGAGTCCTCTTTGCAGATGAAGCCAGAAGCGGTCTTACCCACGATTACTTTTCCAGTGTGCTGGACAGTTTCAAGAGGACGGCAGAGAAGAGCGGTTACGACATTACATTCATTAATAGCTGCAAGAACCGGCCGGATCGGATGTCCTACCTGGAACACAGTAGGTACAGAGGCTTTGACGGAGTGGTGCTCGCCTGTATTGATTTCGGAGATCCCGAAGTCATCGAACTGGTACAGAGTTCCATCCCGGTAGTCACCATTGACTACCTGTTCAACAATCGTATCGCAATCATGTCGGACAATGTTGCGGGAATGAAAGAACTGCTGGAGTACATATATAGTAGAGGACATAGGAAAATTGCTTATATTCACGGAGCAATGTCAGCGGTTACCTCGGGACGGTTGTCCAGCTTCTACCGGACGGCGGAACGTCTGGGACTGGAGATTCCGGACGAGTATATCAGAGAAGCAGCTTACAGAGACACAACAACAACCTATCGTGTGACCAATGAACTGCTGGATCTCCCGAATCCACCGACATGCATCATCTATCCGGATGACTTTGCTTCTTTCGGAGGCATCAACGCTATCAGACAGAGAGGATTACAGATCCCTGAAGATATCTCGGTAGCAGGCTATGATGGCATACAGGCAGCAAGGCAGTTGGAGCCCAGACTGACCACAGTCCAACAGGACACAGAACAGATCGGCTGCCTGGCAGCCAGAGAACTGATCAGTCTCATTGAGAGACCCAAGACCACCATCATAGAACAGGTCATCGTACCCGGGAAAGTTGCTGAAGGCAAGTCGGTGGCCAGAATTCCGACAGACAATTAATCAGGCATTTATATGGAAGCGACGCAACCGCCGACATATGAATATAAATGCAACAAACACTTACAACAAACATTCAACAAAAAATGGGAGGAAACAAACATGAAGAAAAAAGTACTTAGTGCTTTACTTACAACTGCTATGCTTGCCAGCATGCTGGTAGGTTGTGGCAGCAGCAATGAAGCTCCTGCAGCATCCACCGATGCGGCACCCGCAGCTTCCACCGAAGCTAAGACCGAGGCGCCTGCATCCACCGAGGCAGCAGAGCCTGCAGCAGCAGAGGAAGGCAAAGTCTTCAACATCTACTGCTGGAACGAGGAGTTCAAGAGCCGTCTGACAGATCATTATCCCGGATATGAAGAAGTAGACGGAACCACCGGTAAGATCGGCGACATCACTGTAAAGTGGAACATCACTCCTTCTGATGACAACGCTTATCAGAACAATCTGGATGAAACACTGTTAAAGCAGGCTGATGCAGCAGCTGATGACAAGATCGACCTGTTCCTGATTGAGGCTGACTACGCATTGAAATATGTTGATACCGACTACACAATGCCTGTTAAGGATCTGGGCATCACCGATGCAGATCTGGCTAACCAGTATCAGTACACCAAGGATGTTGTTACCGACTCCAACGGCAATCTGAAGGGTGTTTCATGGCAGGGCTGCCCCGGTGTTCTGATTTACAACCGTGAGGCTGCTAAGGCTGTTCTGGGAACCGATGATCCTGCAGAGGTTCAGAAGTCTGTATCTGATTGGGATACCTTCACCGCAACCGCTGAGAAGATGAAAGCAGCCGGTTACAACATGGTATCTTCCGTAAACGATACTTATCGTGTATACTCCAACAACGTATCCAGCAAATGGGTACAGGATGGCAAGATCGTAATCGATGACAACCTGATGAAGTGGGTTGATGACTCCAAGAAGATGGTTGACGCTAAGGAGACCGGTACCTTCGACCTGTGGTCTGATGACTGGAGCAAAGGCTTCTATCCCGATGGCAAAGTATTCTGCTACTTTGGACCCGCTTGGCTGATCAACTTCTCCATGGCAGCTGATACCGATGGATCTATCGCAAATCAGGGTGGCTGGGGCGCTACTGAAGGACCTCAGGGCTTTTTCTGGGGCGGTACTTGGATCTGCGGTGCTACCGGAACCGACAACGCTTCTCTGGTTAAGGATATCATCCTGAAGATGACCACTGATGAAGACATCATGAAAGAGATCGTTGTAGCTGATGATGATTTCGTAAACAACAAACCCGCTATGGAAGCTATGGCAGCAGATACCTCTTATCAGAGCAAGGTATTGGGCGGACAGAACCCTCTGGCTATGTTCTGCGCAGGCGCTGAGAAGATCGATCTGAGCAACCTGTCTGCATACGATCAGGGATGTAACGAAGAGTTCCAGCATGCTATGAAGAACTACTTCGATGGCAAGGCTTCTCTGGATGATGCACTGGATCTGTTCTACAAGGGTGTAGAAGAGAAGTATCCTGAGCTTACTCACTAATCCGAAATGATAGGCGAATAGCGAAACAATAAGGAATTGAGAACCGTGCCTGCCTGGCTGGTCAGGTAGGCACGGTTTTTCTCTCAAAATTCCCGGTTGGCAGAAGCTTTTTTCAGAAGAAGATAATTAAGAACAAAAAGAAGAGAGCTGCTGCGAGCCTGATCGGAAACAAAGAAAGGCACGAAAAACGTAAAGTCGCTAAGAGAGCATGACGGCAAAAGGGAGGAATCATTATGGCAAAGGTAAAACGCGGAAAGGTGGTACGCTATAATAAGTGGGGTTATATTTTCCTGATCCCCTTTGTAGTAGTGTATGTATTATTCCAGTTGATCCCGTTATTCAGGACATTTTATTACAGCTTTTTTGAAAATTATCGTTCCGGACTGACACAGATCGGACCGAATTTCATCGGATTTGGTAACTATGCAAAGCTGTTGTCCAATCCGGACCTGTGGATGTACACCAAGAATACATTGATCATGTGGGTACTGGGATTTGTACCGCAGATCATCATATCTCTGCTTCTGGGTGCATGGTTCTCGGATCCCAGCCTTAGATTAAAGGGACAGAGATTCTTCAAGACAGTTATCTATCTGCCGAACCTGATCATGGCTTCCGCATTTGCAATGTTGTTCTTCACGCTGTTCTCTGATGGTGGTCCTATCAATGAAATGCTGATGCAGATCGGAATCTTAAAAGAGCCATATCAGTTCCTTACAAACATATGGAGTACCAGAGGTCTGGTAGCATTGATGAACTTCCTGATGTGGTTTGGTAATACAACGATCCTCCTGATGGCAGGTATGATGGGTATCGATACTTCCCTCTTCGAGGCAGCCGAGGTAGACGGAGCAACCTCTACCCAGGTATTCTTCAAGATTACATTACCTTTGTTGAAGCCGATTCTGATCTACGTAATGATCACATCCCTGATCGGTGGTCTGCAGATGTTCGATGTACCTCAGATTCTGACCAACGGTAAGGGCGATCCTATGAGATCCAGCATGACCCTGATCATGTACCTGAACAACCATTTGTACAGTAAGAACTACGGAATGAGTGGTGCGTTGTCTGTAATGTTGTTCATTATCACAGGTATCCTGAGCTTGATCGTATTTAAGTTCTCGAACGGCAAACAGGATAAGTAGGAGGTGGCAGAAATGTTGAGCGTAGAAACAAACGAGACAAAAAAAGGTCTGGGCATTCATGCCAGAAGAGCACTTGCATATATCGTACTGGTTATTATGAGTTTTCTCTGCCTGTTTTGGTTCTATATACTGTTTGTAAATGCAACCAGATCCAAAGGCGAGCTGACACAGGGATTTACCCTGCTGCCCAGCACACATCTGATCCAGAACTGGAAGGGTGTCATGGCAGGAACCCTGCCGGTAGTCAGAGGTATGATCAACAGCCTTGTAGTAGCAACCTGCAGTGCTGTGCTGTGTACCTACTTCTCTACCATGACCGCATATGCGATCCATGTATATGATTTTAAGTTAAAGAAGTTCATGTTTACCTTTATCCTGGCAATCATGACCATTCCTACCCAGGTTACCGCACTCGGATTTATCCAGTTGGTAGCTGATATGAAGCTGGAGGATAACTTTATCCCCTTGATCATCCCGGCAATCGCAGCACCTGCTACTTTCTTCTATATGAAGCAGTACATGGAAAGTGCATTGCCCCTGTCTCTGGTAGAGGCAGCCAGAATCGATGGTTCCGGTGAGTTCCGTACATTTAATTCCATCGTATTGCCGCTGATGAAGCCGGCAATCGCAGTACAGGCGATCTTCACTTTCGTAGCGAACTGGAATAACTACTTCACACCGGCACTGGTTCTGCATGATGACAAGATGAAGACATTACCTATCCTGATCGCTCAGCTGCGTTCCGCAGACTTCCTGAAGTTTGATATGGGTCAGGTGTATGTAACGATTGCATTCTCTATCTTCCCTGTTATCATCGTATACCTGTTCCTTTCCAAGTACATTGTCCAGGGCGTGGCAATGGGAAGCGTCAAGGGTTAATATTTCGCCAGCAACATTCAATACATAAATCTCTCCTGAAAAGCGGCACTCTTCCCCGGAGTGGCGCTTTTCGCTTGCAAAAAAACGGGGAAACGGGTATAAAATAAAGAGAAGAGTGAACGTGTATTTTGAGGAAGAAAGAGGTAATTGCCATGCAGATGTATGAGGTGATAGCACTGGCACCGGAAGGACCGGAGGAAGTCTATCAGGCGATGGTGTTTGCAGAAGATGAAGATGATGCCTTGAACCAGCTGGAGGAACAGCTGAAGGAGCAGGGTATTGCCCATGGAATGTGTATGGCGGAAGAAGTGTAGTGTAAAGTGTGAAAAGAACTTCTAATCACTCAGAGCAAAGGCTCTTTCGCGAAGAAGTTCTATGTTTCACACGCAAATTTGCGCCAATGCGCAAACTTTGCAGGTTATGGAAGGATGTGAGTGTTGCAAATGGAAAATTCCTATCGTTTTTTTGAGAATAAAGATTGTAAATATTTCCCCTGCCACAAGGGACTTGCAGATTTCAACTGCCTGTTCTGCTACTGCCCCATGTACCGCTTGGAGCACTGCCCCGGGAATCCCAGGTATTTCGAGAAAAATGGCAGACGGATCAAGGATTGCTCGGGCTGCACCTTCCCGCATGATCCGGAGCATTATGATACGATCATGCAGATTATGCGGGAGGCATAACACATTTTTCTGGAAAATAAACATGTTTTTTGCACATTTTTCTAAAACTAAAAGCCGATAGTCTGTTTTGACAGATTACCGGCTTTTTATGTGCGGAGACGGTGGGATTTGAACCCACGTGCCCGAGAAGGGCTAACGCATTTCGAGTGCGCCCCGTTATGACCACTTCGATACGTCTCCAAAAGATTACAACGTAGATTATTTTATCTGAAAAATAACCGTTTGGCAAGGGGAGAAACGAAAAAACCTAGTAGTTTCTATTGTTTGCGATGGCATTTACCGCCTGATTTGAAAAATTATTTTTGCAGGCGGTAGTTTTTGCAAATTTTCCGATGGAAACCACCGGATTTTACCGCCTGGCAAGGGAATTACGCTTTTGTAGCAGTATTTTTCCGGGAAAAGGATCTTTTGCAATGAGATTATTACTGCTTACGTGATGATAATAAGTTTGTAAGCGGTAATAATAAAAAAAGATGTTGACAGAACAACATCCACGTAGTATATTGCAGATAAATACTTTGATAGTCAAAACAATTTGAAATGAAAGGCAAACACGCCGGAGACGACAAAGTAGTAAAGCAAGGTATCAGAAACACAATAATGAAATGCATAAGGAGAGCAAAAACATGTTAGAAAAAGTAGCAGCCATCATCAGAGAACAGTTAAATCAGGAGAATGTAGAAATCACAGAGGCAACCCGTTTCAAGGAGGATCTGGAAGTAGACTCCCTGGATCTGTTTGAACTGGTAATGGCGTTTGAAGAGGAATATGGTGTATCCATTCCTTCCGAGGAATTGGAAAATATGGCAACAGTAGGTGATGTTATCAGATATATTCAGGAGCATGCGTAAGAACGACATATCTGCCTGAATGCAAGAATCCGCAGGCAAAAGCCCCCGATTTTGATACCTACGGATTGCTTCGTGCTACGCACTCCCATGTCTCCGCTCCGCTTCGGTCCGTGCTAGACATGTGCCACTGGCACATAGCACCCTACCCAATATTCGCATATCGTGGGATTATCATCCCACTTTTATGCTCATATCGGGGCGGGTCCCAAGGTCTTTCACCCACTTATGAGCAAGCTCATGTGGGCTTAGACCTTTTGACCCTGGTATCATCAGAATATGTAATATAACGCAGAATGACGAGAAGGATCAGAAAGACAATGAAAACAAAGATCACGGAACTTCTACAAATAGAATATCCCGTTTTCCAGGGCGGTATGGCCTGGGTGGCAGAACATAAGCTGGCGGCAGCGGTATCAAATGCCGGAGGCTTAGGCATCATCGGTGCCGCTTCCGCTCCGCCTGAGGTTGTCCGGGAGGAAATCCGTAAATGCAAAGAACTGACTGACAAACCCTTCGGCGTGAATATCATGCTGCTCAATCCCAATGCGGAGGATGTAGCGAAGATTGTCGTGGAAGAAGGAGTAAAAGCGGTAACGACTGGTGCTGGAAACCCGGGAAAATTCATGGAACTGTGGAAGAATGCCGGAGTGAAAGTCATTCCGGTGGTAGCCAGTGTGGCTATGGCGAAGATGATGGAGCGCGCCGGAGCGGACGCTGTGGTGGCGGAAGGCATGGAAAGCGGTGGACATATCGGTTCCACCACGACCATGGCGCTGGTTCCGCAGGTAGTGGATGCGGTATCTATCCCGGTGATCGCAGCTGGAGGTATCGCCGATGGCAGAGGAATGGCGGCGGCTTTTATGCTGGGAGCGGAAGGTATCCAGATGGGCACCCGGTTCGTCGCATCAAAGGAATCCATCGTCCATGAAAATTATAAGAATCAGATCATCAAGGCAAAGGATATTGATTCTGTAGTGACGGGAATGTCTACCGGACATCCGGTGCGTTCTTTACGTAATCAGATGACCAGGGAGTATCTGAAGCTGGAAAAAGAGAATGCCGATTTCATGGAACTGGAAAAGCTGACACTGGGATCTCTCAGGAAGGCAGTGCAGGACGGAGATACCGTAAACGGAACACTGATGGCGGGACAGATTGCAGGCTTGATCCGCAGAGAACAGACCTGCCGTGAGATTATTGAAGAAACAGTACAGCAGGCGCAGGAGTGCATAGCGGCACAAGGACAGCATAAATAAAATATAGCGACAGGTAACCGCTGACAACAGATTTCGAACAGCGACAGGCGGCGTAGTTATATGGAAAACGGCGCATTATAAAAAATGTGCTGTAACCGAGGAGAACAATAGCATCACATAGTAATTAGGAGAAGACAAAATGAGCAGGATCGCATATTTATTCCCGGGACAGGGCTCCCAGTACATAGGAATGGGCAAGGAGTTCTATGATACTTACCCGGAAGCACAGGCGGTATGGAAGCTGGCAGACAAGGTGCTCCAGAATCTGTATTGGCAGGATAAGCGGGAAGTACAGGCGGAAAGCGGACATCCGTACTCCATGGAACAGCTGACCTTTGAAGAAAATCCTTATATCAACATTACGGAATACACACAGATCGCCATGCTGACCATGGAAGTGGCAATTCTGAAAGTATTGGAGGCAAAAGGACTGAAAGCGGAGATGGCAGCAGGCTTAAGCCTGGGAGAATATGGGGCGCTGGCTGCCGCTGGTGTGATGGAGCTGCCGGATCTGTTCCGGATCATCCGGATGCGTGGTATCTATATGCAGGAGGCCTATCCGGAAGGCGGAGCCATGGCAGCAATATTAGGACTGGACGGAGATACCGTGGCAAAAATCTGCGGACAGACAGCAAAAGAAACCGGCAAAGTCGTCTCGGTGGCAAATTATAACTGCCCGGGGCAGATCGTGATCACCGGAGAGGCAGATGCAGTAGCAGCAGCATCGGAAGCGCTGAAAGAAGCAGGTGCAAAACGCTGTGTACCCTTAAAGGTCAGCGGACCATTCCATTCTGCTTTGCTGAAAACTGCGGGAGAACAGCTGGCAGAAGAATTGAAAAGCGTCAAGCTGTCAACCCCTTGGATTCCTTACGTGTCCAACGTAACAGCGGATTATGTGACAGATGCGTCACAGGTTGCGGAACTGCTGAAACAACAGGTATCCAGTCCCGTTCATTTCACCCAGAGCGTAGAGCGGATGATCGCAGATGGCGTGGACACTTTCATAGAGATCGGCCCGGGGAAGACACTCGGCAGCTTCGTACGGAAAATTGACAGAAATGTCAAAGTATACAATATCGAGAAACCGGAGGATCTGGACTGGGTGATGGAGGAACTGGCATGTTGACAGGAAAAAGTCTGACAGGACAAGTTGCTATTGTCACAGGGGCATCACGGGGCATCGGAAAAGCAGTGGCACAGGCACTGGCAGCAGAAGGCGCCACGGTGATCATTAATTATAACGGCTCTGCAGAAGCAGCGGAAGTGGTGGCGGCGGACATCCGAAGCCAAGGCGGCATGGCGGAGGCTGTGAAATGCAATGTTGCAGATTTTGCAGAGAGTGAAGCCTTTGTAAAGGCAGTAACAGAGGAATACGGCAGAGTTGACATCCTTGTCAATAACGCCGGGATCACACGGGACAATCTGATCGTGCGGATGACGGAAGAAGAATTCAATGCAGTCCTGGATACGAACCTGAAAGGCGCATTTCACATGATCCGGCATCTGACGAAGACCTTTATGAAGCAGAGATATGGGAAAATCATCAATATCTCTTCTGTCAGTGGCATCGTCGGGAATGCAGGGCAGGCTAATTATTCCGCCTCCAAGGCGGGACTGATCGGTCTGACGAAAAGTGTAGCGAGAGAACTGGCATCCCGGAATATCTGTGTGAATGCCGTGGCACCTGGATTTATCCGGACAGATATGACAGATAAGCTTCCGGAGGCGGTACAGGATAATGCGGTTGGACAGATCCCGCTTAAGAAAATGGGAAGACCGGAGGATGTCGCACAGGCGGTTCTGTTCCTGGCAGGAGATGCCTCGGACTATATTACCGGCCAGGTGCTGTGCGTGGACGGCGGTATGGCGATGTAAAACTATGTCCGGCAACAGTAAAGCAGAATAGAAAATATGTCCGCTAACGGTACAGCAGGATAGAAAATAAGTCAGGATGCGAGGGAGTATATCTGTATGGGTAAAAATAGAAGAGTTGTAGTAACAGGCATGGGAGCCATCACCCCTATTGGCAACAGCGTAGAGGAATTCTGGAATGGTATCAAAGAGGGCAAGACCGGATTCGGTCCTATCACTTATTTTGATACTGCGGATTACCGTTGTAAGCTGGCGGCGGAAGTGAAGGATTTTGATCCCGCACAATATATGGACAAAAAATCCGCCCGCAGAATGGAGCAGTTCTGCCAGTTTGCTGTGGCGGCTGCCGGACAGGCCATCTCGGATGCTGGTCTCGACATGGAACAGGAAGATCCTTATATGGTGGGCTGCAGTGTGGGAAGCGGCATCGGAAGTTTACAGGCCATGGAGCGGGAATATGACCGCCTGAAGGAAAAAGGCCCCGGCAGGGTAGGCCCCATGCTGGTGCCTCTGATGATCTCCAATATGGCAGCAGGCAATGTCAGCATTGCCTATGGGCTGAAGGGCAAGAGCCTGAATGTGGTTACTGCCTGCGCAACCGGTACACATTCCATCGGAGAAGCATACCGTACAATCCAGTACGGTGATGCGGATGTAATGATAGCGGGAGGAACGGAAAGCTCCATTACCCCCATCGGAATTGCTGGATTTTCAGCACTGACAGCGCTGTCATTTAGTGAGGATCCGGAACGGGCATCCATTCCTTTTGACAAGGAGAGAAACGGCTTCGTCATGGGAGAGGGTTCCGCTATCGTGGTACTGGAAGAGCTGGAGCATGCAAAGAGGCGCGGGGCGAAGATCTATGCGGAACTGACCGGCTACGGCTGTTCTTCGGATGCTTATCATATTACATCCCCTGCGGAGGATGGCAGCGGAGCAGCCACCGCCATGCTGAATGCCTTAAAAGACGGTGGTGTGGAACCGGAAGAGCTTACCTATATCAATGCCCATGGAACCAGCACCCATCATAATGACCTGTTCGAGACCAGAGCTATCAAGCTCGCATTTGGAGAACATGCGTATGACCTGAAGATCAATTCCACCAAATCCATGGTGGGACATCTCCTGGGAGCGGCAGGAGCAGTGGAGTTTGTCACCTGCGTAAAAGAAATTCAGGAAGGCTATATCCACCGCACCGTGGGACTGCGTGAGACGGAGGAGGAACTTGACCTGAATTACTGCCGGGACAGCTACAAAGAAGAGGTGCCTTATGCATTGACCAATTCGTTGGGCTTCGGCGGACATAATGCGAGTCTGTTGTTGAAGAAGTACACAGAATAACCGCAGCAGATGTTCAAGACACAGGATAGAAGGCAGAGCATCAACAAGGACGATTGCACAATGCGAGGAAGTAGTTGATACGACAGCATTCGCGGAACGGAGGAACAATGTCAGTTTATAATACACAGGAAATCATGGAGATTCTGCCCCACAGACATCCCTTTCTGCTGATCGATACTATCGAGGAGCTGGAGCCCGGTGTGCGGGCAGTGGGACGCAAAAATGTGACCTTTAACGAACCGTATTTTGCCGGGCATTTTCCGGGGAATCCGGTGATGCCGGGCGTGTTGATCATGGAAGCACTGGCACAAACAGGGGCTGTAGCAATTCTGTCTCTGCCGGAGCATCGTGGCAAGACCGCTTATTTTGCCGGGATCGATAAGGCAAAATTCAAGCAGATGGTGCGCCCCGGAGACACCTTGGAGCTGGAGACCACCATTATCCGCAGTAAGGGACCGGTGGGTGTCGGGGAAGCGATCGCCACGGTAAACGGAAAACTGGCAGCGAAGGCAGAGCTTACCTTTGCGTTGAAATAAAAATAGTCTGCGGAAGTGATTTCTTATGGGTGGGACAGAGAGATAAGAGTGACGCAGAATAAGAGGTGCAGGTATGGGAAGTGTAGATACAGAAACAGAGATCAAATGCCCGAAATGTAAGAAAATGATAAACAGAGACCGGGCAGCGAAAAATAAATATGTCTGCTATGAGTGTGGTTATTATTTCCGGGTGAAGACCCACAACCGGATCCGCATGGTGGCAGACCGGAAAAGCTTTCAGCCCTGGTTCGAGGAGATAGAAGAGAGCAATCCACTGAAATATGAGGGCTATGAAGAAAAGCTGTCGGAAGCCAGGGAAAAATCCGGCGTAAAAGAAGCTGTGACCGTAGGTGAATGCGAGATCTACGGGGAAAAGGCTGTGATCGGCATCTGCGAATCCAAATTTATGATGGGCAGTATGGGGCATGTGGTCGGCGAGAAAGTCACCCGGGCAATTGAAAAGGCGACAGAATTGCGGCTGCCTGTATTTTTGTTCTGCTGTTCCGGCGGTGCGAGAATGCAGGAGGGAATCGTGTCACTGATGCAGATGGCAAAAACCTCCGCAGCGATCAAACGGCATGGAGAAGCAGGACTTCTCTATGCGACTATTTTGACAGATCCCACCACAGGTGGTGTAACGGCCAGTTTTGCTATGCTGGGAGATGTGATCATGGCGGAACCGGGAGCCTTGATCGGCTTCGCAGGACCGAGAGTTATTAAGCAGACTCTGGGACAGCGCCTCCCTGATGGCTTCCAGACAGCGGAATTTTTGCAGGAGCATGGTTTTGTGGACGGTATCGTCCGCCGGGAGAATCTGAAGAAGACCTTATATTTCCTGATCACGACGCATCGGTGCAGTAAGGGGAATTATGCGGATTTTAAGAAAAATTTTGACTTCCATTTTGAACCTACGGAGATCGTGAAGGAACGGTCAATACTGACACTCCCCAGAACGGCATGGGAAAAGGTCAAGACCGTCCGGAGAGTGGACAGACCGGCAGCAACCGACTATATTCCCTACATTTTCGATTATGTAGTGGAGGCTCACGGAGACCGTTATTATGGGGATGATAAAGCACTGGTAGGTGCAGTGGCATTCCTGGACGGGCAGCCGGTGACAGTGCTGGCAGATGTGAAGGGCAAGGATTTTGCGGAGTGTGCCAGACGCAATTACGGTATGCCCATGCCGGAGGGGTATCGTAAGGCACTGCGCCTGATGAAGCAGGCGGAGAAATTCAACAGACCCATTATCAGCTTTGTGAATACGCCGGGAGCCTTCTGCGGTGTGGAGGCGGAGGAGAGAGGACAGGGCGAGGCTATTGCCCGGAACCTGCTGGAGATGTCGGCCCTGAAGGTACCGGTATTGTGCATCCTTATTGGAGAAGGCGGCAGCGGCGGAGCATTGGCTACGGCGGTAGGCAATGAGGTATGGATGATGGAAAATGCCACATACTCGATCCTGTCTCCCGAAGGCTTTGCTTCTATATTATGGAAGGATGCTGACCGTGCCAGAGAAGCCAGTGAAGTCATGAATATCACTTCGGAAGATCTGAAGCGGCTTGGTGTTATTGAGCGGATTGTACCGGAATACGGCGGGGCAGACCAAAGTACCGTGGAAGCCATCGGCGGGTATCTCAAGGAACATATCAAGGAATTCCTGCAAAAATATACCGGCATGACCGGTGAACAGATCGCAGAGGAACGTTATGAAAGGTTCCGCAAGTATTAAAGCGGTAATGAGAGGTGATGTGGGATGAAGCACGGAAAAATGATCCTGGGGGAATTACATGCAGATATTCCCGTGATCCAGGGAGGCATGGGTGTGGGAATTAGTCTGTCCGGCCTGGCGGGAGCAGTGGCTGCGGCAGGTGGGATCGGCATCATTTCTACTGCCCAGATCGGTTTCCGGGAGCAGGATTTTGACAGAGATCCCATCGCCTGTAATCTGCGCACTATCGGAAAAGAAATAGAAAAAGCAAGACAGATCGCAAGAGGCGGTATCGTCGGTGTCAACATCATGGTGGCAACGCAGCGTTACGAGGATTATGTCAGGGCAGCAGTGCTGGCAGGTACCGACTGCATTATCTCCGGTGCCGGACTGCCGCTGGATCTGCCCGGAGTTGTGGCAGAGGCGGAAAACGGAATGCCCGGGCGCAGCCACCGGACAATGCTGGCTCCGATCGTGTCAAGTACCCGTGCCCTGTCGGTCGTCACGAAATACTGGATGAAAAAATACGACAGAAAGCCGGACTTTCTCGTGGCAGAGGGACCGTTGGCAGGAGGACATCTGGGATTTAAGCGGGAAGAACTGGATGCTTACACACCGGAGAACTATGAGAGAGAACTTACGGCAATGATCCGGCAGGCAGCAGAACTGGAAATTCCACTGATCGCAGCAGGCGGTATTTATGACCGGAGGGATCTGGAGCATTGCCTGTACCTCGGGGCTGCAGGGGTACAGATGGGAACCCGTTTCGTGACCACAGAGGAATGTGATGCGGCGGAGGCATACAAGCAGGCATATCTCAGCGCACGGAAAGAAGACATTGTCATTGTGAAAAGCCCGGTGGGAATGCCAGGCAGAGCTATACAGAATGCTTTTCTGGAAAAGGTGGCGGCCGGGGAACGGTTTATGACCGGATGCAGACATTGCATTAAGACCTGCGATCCGAAGACAGCACCGTATTGCATCACCAGAGCATTGATCAATGCGGCAATGGGAGATGTGGATAACGGACTGCTGTTCTGCGGCAGCAATGCCTGGCGGGCGCAGAAAATAGAAAGAACAGTGGATATCATGGAGGAAATGGCGTGAGGACCATAAGAATCACCGGAACCGGAAGTGCACTTCCGGGAAGGATCGTTACAAATAAAGAATTGGAGCAGCTGGTGGAGACATCGGATGAATGGATCCGGGAGAGAACCGGTATTGCGGAACGTCATGTGTCTGTGGGGGAGACGGTTGTGACACTTGCGTCAGAAGCGGCCCGCAAAGCATTGGAACGGGCAGGAAAAACTGCAGAAGAAATCGATCTGATTCTGGTAGCAAGCTGTTCTCCGGAGCAGTATCTGCCCTGTTGCGCTTGCCAGGTACAGGCGGCCATCGGTGCGGTGAATGCATTGGCTTTCGATGTGAATGCGGCCTGCTCCGGATTTTTATTTGCCCTGAATACTGCGGATGCCTATCTGCGGACGGGACTTGCGGAAAATGCGCTGGTTATCGGCAGCGAAGTGTTGTCCAAGCTGGTGGACTGGACGGACCGGGGCAGCTGCATCCTGTTCGGAGACGGCGCCGGGGCGGTAGTTGTGGAGAGATGCAGGACGGAGTCTCGGGCGGTGGAATACGGTAACGCTTTGCCGGCGGCGGAGGAGAAACGGATACCGGCAGCAGGCATTCTGGGCCGGGCACTGCACTCCGACGGCACCGGTGGCGGAGTCCTGCAATGCGGAGCAAGAGAACTGACAACCCCATATGCAAGGACTTCAGCGGCAAAAACGGACCAAAACCAGCCGACGGACGGCAGGGAACATTATATTCAGATGGACGGACAGGAAGTGTACCGGTTCGCCACCAGACGGGTGCCACAGTGCATCGAGGAAGCACTGTCAGATGCCGGACTTACTGTGCCGGATATTGACCTGTTCGTACTGCATCAGGCCAACGCACGGATCATTGATGCGGTGGCGAAAAGACTGCATGCAGACAGAGACAAATTCCCCACCAATCTGGAAAGGGTCGGAAATATGTCCTCTGCCTCCATCCCGGTGCTTCTGGATGAACTGAACAGGCAGAGAAAGCTGCACCGCGGCGACCGCATCGTTCTGGCGGGATTCGGAGCCGGACTTACGATTGGGGCTTGCGTGATGACCTGGTAGACGGTATACTGATAACGACTAAGGACACGACAACGGCATGGACGCGGTCCGGTAGACAGGAAGCCTGCGGCCCGGGAGTATTGCCGGTATACCAGAGAGACATTTATTGGGAAAACTATGGAGAAGAGCAACAACCGGGTACTGAATGAACTGTTGGTGAACCTGTTCCATAACGTGATGGATGCAGAGGCAAAGGCGGTCATAACAGAAGAATTCAAGGATATTACAAATAATGACATACACATTCTGGAGGCTATCGGCATCGAGGAACCAAAGAGTATGTCCCGTATCGCCGGGGAACTCCACGTTACCGTGGGTACCCTGACCACGAATATGAACAGTCTGGAGAGAAAAGGATATCTCACCCGCAACCGCAGCACACAGGACAAACGGGTGGTGCTGGTGACCCTGACAGAGAAGGGGAGAAAAGCTTTTTTCCACCACAGAGATTTCCACAGGAAAATGATCCATACGATCATTCGGGATCTGGACGAGGAAGAAATGAAGACATTGATCAAATGTCTGGGAAAACTGGATATATTTTTCAGAGAAGGCAACGAGGAGTGACCGGAGAAATCCGGTGGCTCCTTTTTTGTGTTTACGATGAGCCAGCCTGCTCGATTTTGCGGTGGGCGCACTTGTTTGACATAATTTTATAAAAATATGAGACGAATCGTGTGGAAAATATTGACGATGCCTTTGCTTTTTCGGTATAATAAATGATACGGAAAGTATAAAAACAAGATTGGGATTTTACATCTGCAAAGGGTTGGGAAATATTTGAAATTTTGCAGGATATAGAAAGGCATGAGGGTTATGAAGAAAAGTACAAAAGCATGGAGTGTAAAGATCAGGCTGGCCCTGCTGGCCCTGGCGGCACTGGTGTGGATCACCGTGCCGGTGAGTGCGAGAGCGGAAGGGGAAACAGTAGATACCTGGGATGGTACAGCGGTAGCTTTTACCAAAGGTAATGGCACAGAAGATGATCCCTGGCTGATTGAAAATGCAGAGCAGCTTGCGTATCTGGCACAGCAGGTGAATGAAGGCACGGATTATCAATGGAAGCATTTTCGGCTGGTTTCTGACCTTGACCTTAGCGGTGAGGAGTGGACGCCGATAGGTACACATGGCAAGTCTTTCCGGGGAGGCTTTAATGGCGACGGACATACAATAACCGGAATGACAATTACAGGAAAGGAAAACAGCTATGTGGGTCTGTTTGGAGAGTGCTACAACTTTACCGCTGATTCCAGCTATATAAAAAGTGTCACAGTAAAGAGGGCAAATATTTCTGGTAAAAGCTTTGTGGGCGCAATTGCTGGAGAAGGAGCAAATATTTCTGACTGCTATAGTATCGAAAACACGATTTATGCGATTCGGCAGGTAGGCGGTGTATGCGGAAGTCTGACAGGAAGTATTTCCGGCTGCTACAATAGCAGTTCAGTAAGTGGAAATTATGCAGCAGGCGGAATCATGGGCACTGCCAGTTATAATGGAACCGGTGGCGTAGTTCAATACTGTTATAATATAGGTGCTGTAACAGTTTCTCTACAGGATGGCTCTGTAGGTGGTATTACCGGTGCATCAGCGAATAGGTATAACATCAGTAATTGCCTGAATTGTGGTAAGATTACAGGGAATGGCAAAAATGTTGGTGGCATAGCTGGAAGCACGGATTCGAGTTATATGAACTTTATCGGCAACTGCTATTACAACAGTGATTTGAATAATGCCGGTGTGGGAGAAGGAGAAAACGATAAGGTGATTCCCCTGACTACCAGCCAGCTTTGCGGTGCACTTCCGGAGGGCTTCGATTCTGCAAACTGGAAAGAGGGCAGTGTCGATACCAGCACTGCAAAGACTACACAGGGCAGATTCGGTACAGCCACAGGGACTTACATCAATCTGACAAAGGTGGCAGATATCAAAGAGACGAAGACTGCTCCCGTACCGGTATACAACTATGTTACAACGAATGGTAACGACTGGGATACCTATACCCTGATCACCACGGCGGAGGAATTCGCAGCCATCGGACAGGATAGGGATGAGACAAAATGGAGTGCAAACTATGTTCTGGGGAACGATATTGATGTGAGTGGAGTACAACTCAGTTCCATTGGAGATCCAGGAACTCCGTACACAGGAAAATTCAGTGGAGACGGACATACGATAAGCCATGTGGATATGACAAAAGAAGATGGTGTTTATAGTTCTGGCCTGTTCGCACAAATAGGCAACTCATCCGGCAAAAGCGGTAAAGTAATACTGTTGTTGGCTGCCAACGGAGACATTGTTTCGAGTTATAGTGAAACAGGAGGAATTTGTGGAAATTTGTCTGCGGGCGAAATTTATGGCTGCTCCTTTACCGGAACGGTAAAAGGGTATACAGCAGGTGGAATCTGTGGCAATGCCGGACAAGATACTAAGATTTCCCAGTGCTTTTTTGCAGGAGACGTGCAGGGAAGTTCTGCGGCAGGAATCTGCGGTAGGAGTGGAGCTGTAGTAGATATTATTAATCATTGCATTAGTATAGCTACGATTGATACTGCCGAGAATGATGCCTATCTTGCTGGAATAACAAATAGTCAAGATTATGGTGTAACGAATTGCTATTTCAATAACGATATTTGTAACGTAGAAGATAAATATCAATTGGGACGTTCTACTCAACAACTGACCTCTTCCAGCTTTTTCAAAGGACTCAAAGACAATGGCTTTGATCAGGCCATCTGGACGAAGAAAGCCAACGACAAAGAGAATGGCATAGCCTACTATCCTTCGCTTGGGGAAAATAATGCAGTTGGTGTAAATTACACCACCGGTCTGCAGTTTGAGAGAGCAGATACCAACACTCCCACCTATGGACAAGATATTACTTTTAACGCAAAGGCACTGGTAAACTTTGTGACAGACGAACAGCCCATCTCTGCGGAAGATACGGAGGGCAGCTTTGAGATCCGGATCGGGGATACCCCGGTGGTAAGCGCAGCGGATTTCAAGAACGGCATCGCAACTTACAAGGCGCAGACCGTGGGCGAGACCATTTTCACCCTCGTTTACACCGGGACAAACTCTTCTTTCTTCCCGGAGCAGACGAAGAAGAATCTGACCGTGAATATCAATCCGGCGACACTTACCGTAGAAGGTGAGGGCATTGCCAGCGGAACCTATGGCACGAAACTGAGTGGCCTTACAGTGAACGGATTGACAGCGAAGCTGGGGAATAATGTTATTGACGGAAGCTGGAAGATCGACGGAGATGAGATTCCTTATGTCGGTGACAGCGAGACCTACACGGCGACATTTGTTCCGGAACATCCGGAATACTATCAGACGTTGACCGCATCGGTGAAGCTGGCAATTGAAAAGGCGAAAGTTTCGGCAATTCCAATGCAGAATTTATATTACAGTTGGGCAGCCAAAGGAGAGAAGGAAGTACAGATACCGGGACTGCCGGAAGACAGGGGAACGACAGAATTAATCAGTATGGTAAAGTCAGATGATGCTAACATTTTGGCAGTAGATTCCAAGGTTGAATATTCGGAAGGAAAGCTGATATTTACCCTGGGAGAAAATACTGTGGAAGATATCGACAAGACTGCCACATTATCGGTTAAATTACAGTCACAGAATTATGAGGATTTCTATGTTGATGTGCACATCCGTCGCACCGAAAAAGCAGACCGCGAGGATACCCCGGATCCGGATGCCTTTGACATGACCTTTACCGTCAGCGGCAACGATCTGGCGGCGCAGATCACCACAGACCGCACTGACGTGGAGTTCAGCTTCGATGGAACGGACTGGGGGCAGACCAAATCCACCGGAGTCGGTCACAACAAGAAGGTGACTGCACAGATCCGCTATGCGGAAACCGATGATTATAACGCAAGCCCCGCCGTATCGAAGACATGGAACTCCGGTCACGGCCCGCTGAACCGCCACGACCGGGTGGAACCCACCTGTCAGGCAGAGGGCAGCATCGAATACTGGACCTGCGACGTCTGCGGACTGTATTTTGCATCCGCGGACGGAAGCAAGAGCATAACAGCGACAGAGATCGTTCTTCCGAAGACGGATCATAGCTGGGCAGAAGGATATCTGTCCGATATGACCGGACACTGGCATAAGTGTGGTGTCTGTGGAATCACCAGCAATACGGAAAAGCATGCATCCGGTGGCGCGGCCACCACAGAACGGGCGGAGATCTGTACGATCTGCGGTTATGAGATCGCACCGAAGAAGCCTGCTGCCAGTAACGACGATGACGATGATGACGACGATGACAGCAGTCAGGCGTCCAATACGGACCAGAAGGCCACGGACACGGCAACACCTCCCGCAGCCACGGCAACGCCTGCCACACCCGGTGTGGTAAAGCCTTCTGTAATTCCCGTGCCCCCGACAACACCCGCTGCGGACGAAAACCGTAAGGAAGATGCGGCAAAGCCCTCCGGGGAGGTACAGGACACGCAGGAATCGAGTGGAGAAGCACCGCAGGAGGAGCGGATAGATTTCATGACCGCCCAGACTTCCGGCTCTCAGGAATCCGGCACAGAGCAGATAACGGAGACCTCCGGTAAGGGAACGAACGCAGGCCGCGTGGCGGCAGGGGCAGGGGCACGGAAACTGTCTTTACCACACAGCCGGCGGGGGGCCCGCGGCAACAGCCGGAGCCGTAGTGGTCGGCGGTGGCGGCGCAGCTGTCTACGTGACCATGATCAAAGGAAAGTTTAAATTCAAATAACGTATGATAAGATGATAAGCGAACCTCAGAGGCCCGGTGCTTCTGAGGTTTGTTTTGCCATAGGGGAGAAATCTGCCGGAAATTACAACAAACTATTTTCAGATGAAAATAAATGTATTAAAATAGAAATAAGTATTGGCAGAACGAAGACAGTTTTGCATAGTTACAGCAAACGCAAGAGAAAATAATGAAATATAGAAAACGGAGGATCCTACGATGAAGAGAATCGGAATGTTGACGAGCGGTGGTGACTGCCAGGCATTAAATGCTGCCATGAGAGGTGTGGTGAAGACCCTGGCGAACAGTAAGGAAGAGGTCGAGATCTATGGCTTCCTCGATGGCTACAGAGGACTGATTTACGGTAATTTCCGCATGCTGACAGACAAGGATTTCTCCGGCATCCTTACCAAGGGCGGCACGATCCTGGGAACCTCCCGGACCCCGTTCAAGACGATCCAGGATCCGGATCCCAACGGGCTGAATAAAGTCGAAGCCATGAAGCAGAACTATTACAAGCTGCAGTTGGACTGCCTTGTAATTCTCGGTGGTAACGGCACCCACAAGACTGCGAACCTGTTGCGCAAGGAAGGACTGAATATCGTGACCCTGCCCAAGACCATCGACAATGACCTGTGGGGTACTGATATGACCTTCGGTTTCCAGAGCGCAGTAGATATTGCTACGGATGCCATCGACTGCATCCATACCACAGCAGCTTCCCACGGCAGAGTATTTATCGTGGAAGTTATGGGACATAAAGTAGGGTGGCTGACCCTGAATGCCGGAATGGCAGGCGGTGCGGACATCATCCTGCTCCCGGAGATCCCTTATGATATCGATAAGGTGATCGAGAAGATCGAAGACAGGGACAAAAAGGGCTGCCGTTTTACCATTATCGCTGTGGCTGAGGGTGCGATTTCCAGGGAAGATGCTGCCCTGACCAAAAAAGACTACAAGAAAAAGATGGAAAAATATCCGTTCCCTTCCGTATCTTACGAAGTGGCTGCACAGATCCAGGAGAAGACCGGCAGAGAAGTACGTGTCACCGTACCCGGCCATATGCAGAGAGGCGGAAGCCCCTGCCCTTATGACAGAGTATTCGCCAGCCGTCTGGGCTCCGAGGCAGGCAAGCTGATCCTGGATAATCAGTATGGATTCATGGTAGGTTACAAGAACCGTGAGATCGTAAGGGTTCCGTTAGAGGATGTAGCGGGCAAGTTAAAGACCGTGGATCCCGATGCTACCATCGTACAGGAAGCGAAACTGCTGGGCATCTGCTTCGGCGATTAAGACAGAAAATTAATGAGTAACTATTTTCGCCAGGCATCTGCTAATATTTGATGGCTCTGAATAGTTACAAGGAAGAGAGAAAAAACATGTCATATACAGCACTATACCGGAAATTCCGCCCGGATGCTTTTTCCGATGTCAAAGGTCAGGATCATATCGTGACCACATTGAAGAATCAGCTGCGGGCGAACCGGATCGGCCATGCGTACCTGTTCACCGGAACAAGAGGTACCGGTAAGACCACGGTGGCCAAGATTTTTGCGAAAACAGTGAACTGCGAACACCCCACAGAGGACGGCCCCTGTGGGGAATGCCGTATTTGTAAGGCAATCGCAGCAGGAGCCAGCATGAATGTCATCGAGATCGATGCGGCTTCCAACAACGGTGTGGACAATATCCGTGAGATCATCGACGAGGTATCCTATTCTCCCGCGGAGGGAAAATACAAGGTCTACATCATCGACGAGGTGCATATGCTCTCCCCCGGAGCTTTCAACGCATTGTTAAAAACGCTGGAAGAGCCGCCCTCTTATGTTATTTTTATTCTGGCGACCACAGAGGTGCACAAGATCCCCATTACGATCCTGTCCCGCTGCCAGAGATATGATTTTAAACGAATCTCCATTGATACCATCACGGATCGTATGAAGGAACTGATGGACACGGAGCAGGTACAGGTGGAGGACAGAGCTCTGCGCTACATTGCGAAAGTAGCGGACGGTTCTATGCGAGATGCCTTGAGCCTGTTGGATCAGTGTATTGCCTTCCATCTGGGCAAAGAACTGACCTACGATATGACCCTGGATGTGCTGGGGGCAGTGGATACGGAAGTGTTCAGCAGGTTGCTGCGCTTCGTCATGGACCGGAATGTGTTAGGCTGCATTGAACTGTTGGAAGAGATCGTCATGCAGGGCAGGGAGCTGGTACAGTTTGTCACGGACTTTACCTGGTATCTGCGGAATCTGATGTTGGTACAGACAGCGGATAATCTGGAGGATGTCATAGACATGTCTACGGACAATCTGGCGAATCTGAAGGAAGAAGCTTCCATGCTGTCCATGGACCAGATTATCCGCTATATTCATATTTTCTCCGAACTGTCCGGACAGATCCGCTATGCGGCGCAGAAGCGTATCCTGGTAGAGATCGCGCTGATCAAGCTGTGTAAGCCGGAGATGGAGACGGATCAGGAAGCTGTCCTGGATAGAATCCGCCAGGTGGAGGAAAAGGTCGAGAACGGTATTGTAGTCACGGCGCCCCAGATGCCTGCCGGAGCTCCCGGAGCACAGGGAGTGCCGCAGGCCGGTGTGGCAAAGCCGAAGCCACAGTTGCCGAAGGCGGTTCCCGGGGATATTCAGGAGATTGTACGGAAATGGCCGGCTATCGTGGGAAATGCTGAGAATCCCATGAAGATGTATCTGAAAAACGCCCGATTAAGTCTGGGCGGAGACAACAAACTCATGGTGGTATTGGAAGACGGACTGGCTTCCGATTATTTCAAGGGGGAAGCCCACGAACAGAACAAGCAGCAGCTGGAAATGCTGTTGTCCGATTTTTCCAGCAAAGAGATTGAAGTGACGATCCAGACGGTGGAAAGCAGCAGAGAATTCGAAGATAACTATGTGGATCTCAGTAAGGTCATCAACATGGAGATCGATGAGGAAGACTGATCCTGCGTGAATTTGGGATTGCGGCAGACTTGCAGATAAGGTAAGATAGAATAATAACTCAATTATAAATAATATGGAGGAAACAGCAACATGGCAAAAAGAGGTGGATTTCCCGGAGGCGCAATGCCCGGTAATATGAATAATCTGATGAAGCAGGCACAGAGAATGCAGCGTCAGATGGAAGAAGGACAGAAGGAACTGGAGACAAAGGAGTTCTCCGCATCCGCAGGTGGAGGAGCTGTGGAAGTGACCATCAACGGTAAAAAAGAGATCACATCCATCAAGCTGGCAGAGGAGATTGTGGATCCCGAGGATATCGAGACTCTGCAGGATGCTATCGTGGCAGCAGCCAATGAAGCACTGCGCAAGGCGGATGAAGCCAATGCAGAACTTATGGGCAAAATGACCGGAGGATTAGGAGGATTTCCTTTCTAATGGAACTCTACAGCGGACAGATCAATAAATTAATAGAAGAACTGGCAGCCCTTCCGGGGATTGGCAGTAAGTCCGCACAACGACTGGCTTTTCACCTGATCAATATGCCGAAGGAACGCGTGGACAGGCTGGCAAACGTCATGATCGAAGCCAGAGCCAATGTCCGCTATTGCAAGGAATGCTATACTCTGACGGATAAGGAACTCTGCCCGGTGTGTGCGAATCCCAGACGGGATCATCGTACCATTATGGTGGTGGAGAACACCAGAGATCTGGCGGCTTATGAGAAGACCGGCAAATATGAGGGCGTGTACCATGTACTGCATGGTGCCATTTCCCCGATGCTGGGTGTGGGACCCGGTGACATCAAGCTGAAGGAACTGATGGAACGTCTGCAGGGTGATGTGGAGGAGGTCATTATCGCAACCAATTCCAGCCTGGAAGGTGAGACCACGGCAATGTATATCAGCAAGCTTATCAAGCCCACAGGAATCAAGGTGACCAGAATTGCCAGTGGTGTCCCTGTAGGAGGAGATCTGGAATATATTGATGAGGTAACATTACTCCGCGCTTTAGAGGGCAGAGTGGAATTATAGACAGTATGCATGAAATAAAAATGGATAAAAGTGGGAGGGAAAGACAATGGCAGTAACAAAAAGTTTATTTGGGAAAAGCCCGGAAGGTAAAGAGATCTCGCTGTATACCCTGAGTAATAGTAAGGGTATGAAGGCAGCGGTGACAGATCTGGGAGCTATTCTGGTGCGTGTACTGGTGCCGGATGCTACAGGCAAGGTGGATGATCTGGTGTTGGGATTTGATGACGGCGAGAGTTATTACGGAAACGGCAGCTTTTTCGGAACAGTGATCGGCCCCTGTGCGAATCGGACCGGCGGTGCGGAGTATACGCTGGATGGCGTTACTTATCAGCTGGACAAAAATGACGGTGCCAACAATTTACATACCCATAAGCAGCTGGGCTTCCATAAGAGACTCTGGGATGCGGAGATCGGAGAGAACAGCGTGACATTTTCTCTGGAGGATGAGGATGGACATTTGGGATTCCCCGGCAATAAGAAGGTATCCGTAACCTACTCTCTGAGTGAAGAGAATGAGCTGACTCTGCATTACCATGCTTCCAGTGACAAGAAGACCATTATCAACCTGACCAACCATTCCTATTTCAATCTGGACGGGCACGGCGCAGGCAGCATTGAAGAGCATGAACTGTGGCTGAGAGCCTCTCACTTTACTCCGGTGGCAGCAGGATCGATCCCTACCGGTGAGATCCGTGCGGTAGCAGGCACCCCCATGGATTTCACACAGCCGAAGAAGATCGGCAGAGATATCCGGGACGATTATGAACAGTTACTCCTGACCGGAGGCTATGACCATAATTTCGTGATCGATGGATGGAACGATGACGGTACATTACGGCATATTGCCACAGTAAAAGGCCCGAAGAGCGGCAGAGTAATGAAGGCATACACCACCCTGCCAGGAGTGCAGTTTTATGCAGGCAATTTTATTGATGTACAGCCCGGAAAAGATGGGGTGACCTACGGCAACCGCTGCGGTTTTGCATTGGAGACCCAGTATTTCCCGGATACCATTCATCATGAGAATTTCCCCTCCTATGTATTTGGCGGGGAGAACGGCAGAGAATACGATTCTGTTACCGTATATAAGTTTGAAGCATAGCTAAGAATACATAGAATATGGTGCAAACTTTGTCGAACTGTTTTTGAAGAGGTGCGACAAAGAACGCTAAAATACCTCCTGTGCGGATGCTATAGTTAGTGATAACTGATAGAAACGGCATGGGAGGTGTTTTTTGTATGGAATTACCGAAGAACATAACGCAGATCGGAGAGGCGGACAAGCACTGCAGAATCTATGTGGAAGATTATGTGGTATCTTACATAAAACAAATGAATGGAATGGCACAGAACAAGGATATTGCCATAGCATTATACGGCAGGAAGACAGCAGAGGACGGTGTGGCATATCTATTCGCCTATGGCTCCGCAAAGCTGAATTTCCTGCAGAAGCCGGTACGGCACCTGTCCCAGGCGCAGGAACAGGAGATTGAGAAGCTGCGGAGAAAGTATTTTTCGGAAATGACCTTTTTAGGCTACCAGATACTGAATGGCGAGATGGTGGAAGGCTTCCAGATCTGCGAACAGGAGATCTGCCGTTATGTGTCGGGGTATGCGCAGTTCTATGAGAAGAATGACAGCATGCTGGCATATATGCTGGAGAACCGGGGCGAAGAGGCGGCACCGGAGAAGGTGGATCAGGAAAAATACGAAGTGGTGAAGAAACGGCAGGAGGAACGCAGACAGAGACAGGAGAGCGGAAATGCCTTCCGTGCCGCCGGACATACGGAGAATGCGCCTGTGGAATATCGCAGAGCGGTAGAGAACAGACGCAGGGAACCGGATAATATTATACCCATGCCAACGACCGGACTGCGTCGGATGAAAATGGCGGCTGCCGGTGTCTTTGTTCTGCTCTGCGTGATGGCATTGGCATTGATGCGGCAGGAAAGCACCGGAGAATCCCTGGGGGAGACAGCCAGGCAGGCCATGAGCAACCTGATGGAGCAGAAACTGCCGGATGCGGTGGAGGAACAGAGCCAGATCAGCACGCTGGTGGCGGAGGACAAGTTGGAGGATGCTCTGCGACAGGAAAATGCTGCGGCGGGAAATGCTACTGGGGCTGCAGCAGAGACAGCGATGCCGGAAGGCACGGAAAATGCATCAATGGATGGAACGGGAAACAGTGCTGTAGATCCGACGGAAGAAAATACGGGCAGTGTAGCGGATGGAACCTCTGCGGACAGCAATGTCACAAAAAATACGACAGATGTGACGGAGGTAACAGAACAGAACACGACACAGGAAACAATACAGGATGTGACACAGACGGCAGAACCTGCAGTGGCAGAGACTCCTACAGTGGAGGCCGTTTCTCAACCCACACACTATACTATCCGGAGAGGGGATACACTGATCGGCATTTCGCTGCGGAACTACGGCAGCAACAGTAAGGTATCTGAGATCTGTTCCCTGAATGGTATCACTGACCCGGATGATATCAAGATCGGTCAGGAAATCCTTCTCCCGTAAAAAACTTATTTTCAAAAGGGGGAAGTGTGTTATACTGTAACTACATGAGCAAAAAGCAGACTGCACCGCAGTAATTTTGTGAATGCGCTTCTTAATAGTTACGATAACACATAAGGAAACAGATACATGGCAGCAGATATCAAGAATTATCTGAAGGAAAAAGAAAAGCGACAAAAGAGTCAGGATGATTATAAGAAAAAGATCCGTAAACACCGGCTGAAAATCGTGTACCGAGTGCTGTTGGTGGTGGCGGCTTTGGGAGCGGCACTTGCTCTTGTGGTGGTACAGGCAAAGAGACATATCTATACGGGATATGACACCGTATCTTCCATTAGCCGGGAGGTCTCATCGGATGCCATAGACATACGGTTGAAAAACAGTATTCTTACATATAGTAAAGACGGCGCTCACTGTACGGATGCCAAGGGAAATGTAAAGTGGAATCAGACTTATGTGATCCAGGATGTGAAGATCGCTACTTGTGGCGATGTGGCAGCTATCGGCAGTTATAACGGCCGTGAGATCTACGTGCAGAATACGGACAAGCAACTGGGAACTATTACAACGACCATGCCGATCCGAAATATCACAGTGTCGGAAACGGGAAGAGTGACAACAGTGCTGGCGGATACGGATGTGGCATGGATCATGACTTACGAAGCGGACGGTACCAACAGCTACACGGGACAGGCGCATATGACGGATGGAGGTTATCCGGTATCCGTCAGTTTGTCACCGGACGGAGAGCTTCTGGCAATCAGTTACCTGTATGTGGATGCAGGCGTAGTAAAAAGTAATGTGACATTCTACAATTTCGGACCGGTGGGCGAGAATCAGAGCGATTATATGGTCAGCGCATATTCTTATTCCGACCTGGTCGTGCCGAAAGTGCAGTTTATGAATAATGATACAGCGTTTGCGGTAGGAGACAGCCGCCTTATGATCTATTCGGGTACCCAGAAGCCTGTGACGGCGGGAGAATACCTGTATGACGACGAGATCCAGTCGGTTTTCTACAGCGATAAATATGTAGGACTGGTGTTCCTTTCGGACCAGGCGGAGACCAAGTACCGCATGGATGTGTACAATACTTCGGCGGCAAAGGTGGGCAGCTACTATTTTGATGTGGATTATACGGATATTTTCTTCGGGGATGATGACATGGTGATCTACAACGAATCGGAGTGCCAGATCTTTACAACGGACGGTGTGGAAAAATACCATGGCAGCTTCGGTAAGAGTGCCCGGCTTCTGCTTCCTGCAGGAGGTTCCTACAAATATTATCTGGTGACAGATAGTACAATAGATACGATACAGTTAAAATAAAGGAGTATACCAATGAATCTGAATTTATTACTGGTCATCATGGCAGTAGTATTGATCTGCATGGTGATGGACGGCTACAAGAAGGGAATGGTAAAATCCCTGATCTCTCTGATCTCCCTGCTGATTACCTGTGTGGTGCTGTTCCTGATCGGGAATGGTCTGAGCAGTTACTTTGATGGAAAGATATTCAATGTGATCCTGACAATACTGTTGCTGGCGGCGATCGGTTTGGTGCATCATCTTCTTAATATCGTATTTTTCTCGGCAAAGATGATTGTGAAACTACCTATAGTACATAGCCTGGACAAATTACTAGGTATTGTGGTTGGAATGTTGGAAACTGTTCTAATTGTTTGGACAATATACGCATTTAATATCTTCAGAGACCTGGGAACCCTGGGCCAGGTGATCGTAGATTATACCAGAGACAGCAGAATACTTACATGTTTGTATGAAAATAACTATCTGGCATATCTGGTGGAACAGCTCGGACAAAAGCTTCCGTTCTTTGTAAAATAGTAAAAAACAGAATAGAAACATGGCAAAAATCCCCTGTTTATGCGGAATTGACGTAGCAGGGGATAATTTGTGCAAAAAATTCGAAAAATAGTGTTGACAAGTACAGTGGGGGATGATATACTCAGATTCGTTGTTGAGGCAACGCCGAGACAACACAACAGCTCGAAAGAAACTTGAAAAGATTTCAAAAAAAGTTGTTGACAAAGTCTGACAGATATGTTAACATAAATACCTGTCACGGAAAACAAAGTTTTCCAAGACGAAAAAGATTTCAAAAAAAGTTGTTGACAAACGAAAGCGGTTATGATAAGATATTAGAGTTGCCGCTGAGAACAACAGCAACGAATGAACGAGCTCTTGCGAAGCAAGAGGTTATGATCTTTGACAAATAAACAGTAATGCAACCCTGA
>OGOC01000119.1_pt1 | contig 77650 bp, 102 predicted proteins | sample 1552561 | NCBI WGS metagenome assembly OGOC01 (sample SAMEA2580148, study PRJEB22360) | human gut metagenome | biome: human gut; feature: human-associated habitat; material: faeces | place: Denmark | collected 2008/2010
CCCGAAGGAATATCCCCGAAGGAATATCCCCGAAGGAATATCCCCGAAGGAATATCCCCGAAGGAATATTCCAGAAGGAATATCCGGGTATCCATTCCGAATGTGCTCCAACGTAGGTATGCCGTACGTGAATGGAACCAAATGAAAGGAGGGATTATGGGTGATACGGAGGCTAGGAGGGTGTTTTTAAGGCTTGAAATGTGTTTCGTGAGTATTTGGTCGTGTAGGAGATGAATGTGGCCTTAAAAACGATTTGTGTAGGAACTTTTAGAATTTCATAGGCTTACATTTATTAAACAAGATCATTCAGATAGTCTTCGGTGGTCAGAATGACGTTCTTTAATTGATTTTTCTTGTAATCTTGCAGAGCTACGTATGCTAGAAGCAGAGCATCGGAACGGTTATGATGCTTCTTTAGATTCAGAGGTGCGTCAGGGAACATCTCTCGGGCCATCGGGAGCGACGGTTTGTCCTTCTTGTCCAATTTGATGAGGCCAAGCTCGCGTTGCCAGTATTGAGGAGGGACAAGAGAATACGGAATTTCGAGCGTCCGTAGAATACCCTGCCAAGTCCCAAAATTCTCTCCGAAGGAAAACGTGGAAACTACTCCCTGTTTCGGCATGGCATGGACTTTCTCAATGTAGGCGTGATTGACGTGTTTATTGAACTTGCGAAGAAATGAGATTGGGTGATTCGTAAAATCGCAGATTGAACAAAATGATCCATCGTCAGAGATTATAGCTACGGCACCAGTTTTTCCGGGGTCGATGCCGATGAAATACGGTTTATTGAATTTTGATTTAGCCATCGAATATTTACTCCTGTGTAACATTTTATACTGTGTAACATTTTATACTGTGTAACATTTTATACTGTGTAGGTTTTTTGATTATCTGATGTGTGTAGCAGAAGAGTCGAAGGAAGTCAAGGATAGGGGGCGTAGATCACACCCGGATCACACGGATCTGAAATAACTAATTGAAATATATTGTAAAGATTGAAAATTGGTCTTTAAAATTGAACCTGAAAATCGTTCATATAACTCACTAGAATATATTGTGATTTAAAAAATCGGGATCACACGGATCACACTCGATTCAATAGTTTCGATACTTTAGGCCCTTGTGATCCGGATGATCCTGATCCGGGTACCTCCCAAGTCTTTTTATATACGATCACGGGTAGGGGTATAGAGGGTATGTTGCATATTTGAGACTGGTCATTTTTCTTCTTATGGACTTATCTTCTATCTATCGGGATCACAAGGATCACATAAATATAAATATATAAAATAAAAGAATAAAAGTGTGATCCCGATTGTGATCCCGATCCAATTTGTGATCCCGATATCGGGATCACACTCCTGTTAAAATCCCATTTTTTGAAGCTCCTCTCCCAATCTGTGAGAAAGCTAAAAACTTAAAGTGTAACTCTAAGAATTTCTTTGTAATTGAAATAATTTGACTTTTTATTTACGGTTTAATTCGTAAAGTTTCTATTTAAAACTCTTTTAAAAGCCGAAATTTCTTATCGACCGATTTAATTGACTTTTTTATTTTCCGTTTCTTTTAGTTTTAATTCGGAAAGTTTTCCGGTTTAAAAGAAACCAAAACTCTTTTAAATGGATCAGAAACGGACGAAAAGAAGATCCGAATCTCTTTTGCCAGTCTGTTGGGCTCCGAGATTCGGATCTTCTTTTCGTCCGAGTTTAGGTTTTGCGGGTGGGGATTAATCTGTGCTCAATTCGTCAAACTCGTTTTTTGGGATATTCAGATATTCACAGAACAAACCAATGCAATCGTCCAATTTCGGAAAGGCATGTACTTTCATTCTTTCATTCCTGTTTGCAATTTGAAGAACCCTGAAAGTGTGATCTCCTAATCCAAAAATACGTTTTGTTTCGATACTGAATTTTTTTAAAGATACAATATCGTATGAGGACGCTCTACTTCTAACCATTTCTTGTTTAAACTTTTCATGCGCCTTTCCAAGTGACAAATAGCTAGGCCAAGATGGGCAGTCTGAGTCCTCAAAAAGCTTTACTGACTTTTCATCTTCGATTTCTTCCCTCGGGAATGCTCCCTCGGAAAGAATATCATACCACCATTTCTGCACACTACTCAAAGAAAGGAGTTTCTGTTCCATGAGAGCCTTCGTCTGGGGAGCCTCTCGGATATTCACTCCGCTAAAGTCATAATGTTTCAGATAGACGTAAAGGGCCTCGTCACCGCCATTCTCAAATTCCTCATTAAGGTCTTTGAAGTATCCTTGAGTATCCTGTTTATGCTTCGAGGACACGTCGAGAACAAAGAATCTGCGGGCGTCCTTACCTGCGGGGATAACCCAGTCCTCGTTAGAAGACATGATGAACCGGGAGCAGGAATGCACAGAGTATGATTCGAAGCCTTTCCTTTCGATCACCTGAGTACGTTCCGTGATCTGTGATTTGAGAATGCTTTCGTCCTGTTTGCTTCCGGCCCAGACAGCTTCGTCGAGATAGATAAGGACTTTCCCTTCGGTGGCTCCGTTGAAGTTAGAGAAGTAATGCTGCCTATTCGCTACAGACAAGCCGTGCTTGCCCAACATGCTCATGAACGGGGATACGAAAGAGCCTTTACCAGTACCTTCCTCACCACGAAGCACAACGGCTACGCCGGGCTTATCCTCCGGCTTTTGGACCATATGTGCAAGCCAAGCCCACATATACCGTTGGTGGTCTTCATTGCCATCACAGATTACTTCATTGACATGGCTCCTAAACAATTTGCAGCGTTCAGTGGCCTCGGCAATTCCCATCTCCGAGTTTGCATATTTAAACCCGCGCCAGAGATTGTAGTACCCCTTGGGAGCCCCCTGCGGAGCAAATTCCACCCCACGATATTGACGGCGGTTCTTGCTTTCCATCCATGCTTTGAAGAGGGGTTTTTGCTTCACGTTCCCTTTTGCATCAAGAAACTCGAATGCGGGAAGGTTTGCGGAGAACTCTTCGGCGGCCCTAGGAGTAAGGAATTTGGATTCCCCGTCAGGATCTTCGTAAATGATTGCCGATTTCCCTCCGATAAAAGTAAAAGCGAAAAGACCATTCATTTTCTTGATCAGAGGATGCACGTAGTCCTGATCGGAATCTTCTTCCTTTTCGGCGTTTTTAACAATATCGGATGATGAATCCTCCGAATTTCCGAAAGGATTATCCTCTACACTGGTCGGGGATTCCTTGTTTTCGGTTTTAGGTTCTTCCGTTCCATAGTCTTTCATAATCATCTCAAACATGCGTTCGGCATAGATTGGGCAGCTTCCACAGACCCTCGAACGCTCTTTTCCCAGAATCGTAATCATCGCTCCGCAACCGAAATCGCACGGGGATTTCTCGTCAGTATCCCACACGCTTTCAAGATGGTGCGTTCTGTCCATAGCCGAAGTATAACCTTGAGACTCTTCGAAATTTTCGAGAAAGTCGACTACAAGAGGATGGTTAATGGCTTCCGACTTTGTGAATCCCGCAGATCTGAGAGCGGGAACGATGGCGGAGAAGCACATCTGATTGAAGGAATAGTCTCCAGTTTTCTTTGTAAGTCCAAGAATCGCCTTTAGGCAAGGAACGATTTCCTTGTCCTTAATATTAAGCGGGGCTTGCTTCCTTTCCGAGCGGGCTTTGATGGCTCCTACGACATTCGCTTCACATCTACGGAAAAGATCGCTCAGATAATCAATTCTAGCGGGTTTCTTTGCTTGTTCGTCAGGCTGAGGCGATAGGGCTTTGCTTTGAAAATACTCAATAGTATTATTGATAAGCTCATCCGCGCTAATACGGATTTTGTATCTGCCATTGGAACGAAGCCTATTCGCAATTCGGAACATCTTTCCACGTTTCATAGCGAACATGGAATAGTCGAGAGTCTTATAGCCTTCCTCGCTAGGGAAAAGTTCAAGGCACACTTCTTTGTAAATCCAAGGAAGAACGCGATGTCCATTTTCCGCGCCAAAAGCCTCCGCAGGAACGACGATATGAAAACCCTTCTGCCCCGAATAATAGATTCTAAGAGACTCCGAATCCAATCCCAAAAGAACCAATTTATTCAAAGCATTTACTGTATCGATACGGCTCTCCTCAGCATCTTTTGAGTCGAAATCGAGAGTCAAATCCCCATATCGTACTACAGCCAAATTAAGGATATCCTTATTTTCATCCTTATAATTGGGCTCCGTTTCAAAAGACATTGACGTAGAGAACATAGCGATATTCGGCACTTTGTCTATTTTACAAATCTTCCAAGCGCTTTCCCTTTCTTCAACTTTCCAATATACAAAGCGTTGCATATATGCCACCCTCATCTCCTTATTTTCTATTTATTTCTAGGCTTTACGATATGCACTTTTTCTTTTGCCCGAGTAATCGACGTATACATCCAGTGCTTTCTGTTTTGAATATCGTTTTTTCTCATTTCATCATCAAATATAATAACGTAAGGCCATTCGCTTCCTTGAGATGCGTGTGCGGTAATTGCATAGGCAAAGTCGACGACGATAGACCCCCACTTCGGCTTATTGTTTTCCGGAAGCTCAAAAGCCGCCCGAAGAAGGGAATCATTCACTTTTATAGTGTGATGCGTGTCTCCATCTTCCTTATAGTCAAAATATAAAGTAATTTTATTTTGACTTTCGTGAGATCCTACAACACTTCCGATATCTCCATTGACCAATATCAGCTTATTATATTTTTTTGAAACAGATTCCCGGATATTCTGCTTGACGATTATTTTATCGCCAACAACCGGAAATACCTGATTTTTTTCTTCACGAAGCCAACGATTGAGCTTCATTCTGGTAGAGTTCTGGCCCGTAATGACCTGATCCGCGATAGCATACTCTTCTTTAGGCAACCCATAGGAGAATCCTATTCCTTCGTTTTTCCAATATTCCCATCCTTGGAAGCCTCCCATACGAATTTCCGTGGCTAGACGAGTAATCGGGGATTCCAATGCGGCACGATGCACCTCCGACAGGAACGCATCGAAATCCGAGGGATTAGAAGGAAGGACTTGAGCGGATTTTACAGGTTGCAGTTGGAACGGATCTCCAACAAGAATGAGTTTCTTGCAGATCTGTTTCAGGGCCTTAAACTCTTTATACCCCAACATGGAGGATTCGTCAATGACAACAACCCTCGAAAAGAGTTCTGGGCACGGAGAATATGTGAACTCTATGCCTAAATTATTTTTTGCCTCCAGCAAATACGTGTATCTTACAATGTCTTGGTCTTCACCGGACTCATCAGCTATTTTTCTTGCTTCCTCCAGTTCTTCATCGCTGATTTCTCTAACGGAATAGAGCGCAGAATGCACCGTCTTTATGAGCGTCCCCGCTGGCATTTTTCGAGAAAGTACTTGACAGGCTTTCCCCGTAGGAGCGAGCATGATCAATTCATCTTTATAGTATTCAGCCAAGGCATAAAGCAGCGTAGTCTTACCTGTACCCGCACAGCCTCCTAGCATAAAGGGCTCCCAATCCTTTTTATGCCGAATGATTTTTTCAATTGCCTCATTTTGATGAGGAGTTAGGATGACTCCCATGTATAAAACCTCCTTTGAAAAAAAATACTTTGAAAAACATCCTATTTAAAACACACAAAATCCGAAATACCCAAGAATGATAGATCGGATTTTGTGGGGAGTCAATAGAAAAATTTAAGTTATTCTTCGATATTAAGTTTTTTCTTTACAGTAAGAAGTACAGAACAGGCTTCATTAATCCACATTTTAAGATTATCGAGGTCTTGACGCATTTTTTGATTTTCCGTAAAAGCGGAATTGAGGGTAACTTCTTTACTTTTAAGTTTTGCTTCCAATGCTGAATTAGTACGTTTGAGGTCTTCTACTTGTTTGTATAAATCTGATGAATCTTTAGAATTGAACAACCACATACTTTATTTCCTTTTTTATTATTATTTTATAAGATACAGAGCGATTTGCCCCGCCTGATAGGGGATAAAAAAGCAAGTGCAAACCATAATGTAAAATACAATATTTTTTGTTTCCTCAGTGTCATATTCTTCATCATATGCAAGATGAAAAGAAAGCGCATGAATGAGAAATCCCCAAATCACCGCCGAGCATATGAACAATATGTCGAAGAACCATTTTGTGGAAAACATAAATTCCATAATACTACCTTTGCTTATTAGATTTCATTTCCCCAACAATCCCAACCATTGTATTCCTGTCTAGCGAACAACTCTATTTTCCTACAATCCGGGCCGACAAGCTGTTCTATCCTGTGGCGGGCTTCATCTGGTTTTTTAGAGTGTTTCTCAATCTCAGACATTATGACTTGATGTACTCCAGCGCAATTCCGAGCCATCTTGCCTTTCACTCCTATAAAGCAAGGCTCCGAATTTCCGCGAGTCCAATTGCCCAATCCGAAGAAAGGCTTTTTGTTAATGCGGTTCAGCTTAATCCACTGAAAACCGATTGTCTTATATTTGAATCCCCATTTTTCCATCAACCAAAGACCTTCCTTGATTAATGGATATGTCATCCACATGAAAAGCACACAGTTGTCTTTACTAATGGATTCTACGGGAAGCTCCCCAATATCTTTTATGTTCATAGTAGAATAATGTTTTTCTGCCGAACCATTAAGACCTTTATTGGAATAGCTCCAAGGTGGGTCCGCGTAAATGACATCGTATTTTTCAGGGCAATGCCGCAGGTCTTTTATAATCATGAAGCGTCCTATTAAAGTGTTTCAAATTCAATTTCGGAATCATCGGTATTTTCAGTATCTTCAATGAAAGGCTCATATTCCCTACAAACGGAGCATACCTCTCCAGAAGTGATAGGCGCGATTACTTCATCTTCATTTTCAGGATTTTTGTAAACAAATCTTACGCATCGTACAACAAGCCTATTTTCATTTTCAGGAATATCCACATAGGCGCACTTACACGTTCCAATTTTTGAATCCATTTTTAAGAGCCTCCTCTTCCCATTCTTTTTCGAGTTTTTCTTTATTAGGTACAGGGATGATAAAAACACAAATGATGACCGCAGCAAAAGAAATCAGGCCACCATACAAAAGTGTCATAATAGTTTCCATCTGTGTTCTCCTTACATATGAAATATAGATTTCAGTTTTTCGATAGTAGAGAGATATGGATTCTCTTCATCATCGATAGAGACATTTTCCGTTGGAGTAAGTTCATCTAAAAGAGACTTTAATTCCGAGCGGATAAGTTTTTCGCAATTTTGCATCGCTCTATATTTAGTTACATATCTTGAACTCGACAGAAATGTCCTACCAAATGCTGTAAATCCCCAATTTCCTTTGTCATCTTTAAAAACAGTCGCATCTGGACTTATCACGCTTTTCGTACAAAGGAGATACCTTTCTTGCCCGCATGTCGATATGTCTGCCCAATGATAATCCATAATTCATCCTCCTCAATTTTTCCCCATACTATTTCACGAAGAAGTTTTTGTCAAGGGAAAAGTCTTGAATTTTTTGGTTGGATAGGTTATTTTAAAAAAATCACAGATTTGGAGGGAATTATGAGGTTGAGGTATAACGGAAAACTTTTTCAAATACGGGCACATACACAGGAAGAACGGAGTGCCCTCAGTAAAATGAAACACGTAACATATAATAAGGAAGAAGATTGGTTCGAGACAAAGCTATTCAGGATTGCGAAGGAATTTATAGAAAGTTCTCACGATTATAGGACTAGAAGCACTCTTGAGAGTTTTTCAGAAAAATGGGATTTTTCTTGGGCCACAGCTCCGTCGAAAGGATTTTCCGTACCATCTAATGAAGGTTTGCAGTATTTAGATTATCAGTTGGCAGGTATAGAATATATGATGAGGAACCCCGGAGTCTTACTTGCTGACGAACCCGGAACTGGTAAAACCATTCAGATTGCTGGATACTTGAATTGTCTCCCTGAAATTAGGAAGGTCCTGATCATATGTCCATCATCCCTCAGACTGAATTGGAAAAGGGAATTGGATAAATGGCTTGTCGATAAATCCCGTAAAGTAACCTTGGACCCTAAAGACGATGAGGCTTTCGCGCATATTGTAAGCTTTTCGAGTGTATGGAGGCCGAACGTATTTCCTTTTCTCGACAAGAGAAAATACGATGTTGTGGCTATTGACGAAGCTCATAACTGCAAAAATGACGAAGCGAAAAGGACTATTCAATCGCTTCATCTCGCAAAAAAAGCATTTCGGAAAGTCCTCATGACCGGAACTCCTTTGGTGAATAGGCCCATAGAATTATTCCCGCTTCTGAACTGTCTTGACGAAAAAAGATGGCCTAATAAATTCGCGTTTGCATTCGAGTATTGTTCCGCGCATTATGAAGATATATACGTATATGATAAGCAAAAAGGACGTGCGGTAAAAAAATCCGTACTCAATATGAGTGGAGCTAGCAATCTTCCATCCTTATCCGAGAAGCTCCGTGGGTCAATGATGATTCGAAGATTGAAATCAGATGTGCTTCCGCAGCTTCCCAAGAAAAGAAGACAACTTATCGAAATACCTTTGGAAACGAAAGATTGTAAGGCAGCTATCAAAGAAGAAGCCAAACGATGGGCTAAATTATGTGATCTTTATGGATACGAAGAATGCGTGCGCCAGATGGAGTTTGGTGAGGGAGTCGCGTTTACCGAGATGGCGGCAAAGCGCAAGGAAGTTGCATTGAGCAAAATCCCATTTTGTGTAGAATATTTAAAAGATTTGCTTGAGGGGGTTGACAAAGTCGTCGTTTTCGCGCATCATAGGGCTGTTGTTGATTTACTAACTGACGAGCTTAAAGAGTACAATCCCGTAAAAGTTGTAGGAGGAATGTCGGACAAACAAAAGCAGGAAAGTGTTGATTCATTTCAAGAAAATGATAATGTGCATCTTTTTATCGGAAATATCCAAGCTGCTGGTGTCGGATACACCTTGACAAAAAGCTCAATAGTGATATTTGTAGAATTGGCATTTGTGCCCGGTCTTATGAGTCAAGCTGAGGATCGTTGTGTACGAATCGGGGCTACAGCGGATTATGTGCTTGTTCAGCATTTAGTCTTAGAAAAATCCCTTGATAAAGAACTTTGTTCCATGCTTATTCATAAACAGGAAATTGCAGATAAAATTTTAAATTAATAAATAGGGATAATATGAAGCTTAATTTTGATAGTATCGTAGGTGTGGAGATAGGTGAATTTCGTGATATCCTAACCTCTGTTCTTGATGGAAATCCATGTTTTATGGAAGAGATTTCTTTGAAAGCTCGTAGGGAATTGGGGTTTGCATTAGTGAAAGAAGAAGATTGTCATGGCAGGGCATATCTTCCTCTTATTAAAAAGTACGTTAAACTTATTAAATGTCAAGAAAGCTCCGAATATGAAAGATTGGTTTTGCATGGCGCAAAATTTATGGGCCTTGAAAGAGAAATTGGTTCCTATGCCATGCGAAATAAGGAGGAACTTATTTTCAGAGATCCGAGTAAACTAGCCATAATTTCCGTTTATGTGAAAGAAGTTCTTATCCCTGAAATTTTAGATTCTTTGGAAAATATTCCTGTGGAGGAAAGAAAGTCTTTAGCTATTCTTATAAAAAGTATGTCGGAATCTGAGCTTGCAGACCTTATTTTTGAAAATTTTTTTAATAAATAATTAAAGGAGAGAGAACTTAATGTGGGCATCTGATAATATCCGAGTAAATGTGGAAGGTTCCCCCGAAGCGGTTGCCGAGTTTTTCTTGCGTCTTGGAGGAATGAAGTCCGGATTTAATGAAGCAGTAGAATCGCCTATTTCTTCCGAGCCACATAAACACGAATCAGTGGTAAAAAAGATTGATACGAAAGATGAAAAGAACACGTCTTCCATCGAAGATAAGCCCGTTGAAAATGAAGAAGAGGCACCTGACGTAGAAAACAAGCCTACGAATAGTGACGAAGAACGTGAGCATTTGAAGTCTATTCTTACCGAACGTGGCATCGAGTTTTCTCCTCGTGCACGTCTTGCCACATTGAAGAAGCTCGTAGAAGATTCCGATAATACTGTCGAAGAAACCGCCAAAGAACCTGAACCCGAAATTATCGAAAATGACGATGTTCCTCCTGTCATGGAAGACCCTGCGGCGACTATTTTGCAGAAGACCGGGCAGGAAGAATATAACGGCGGTGAAGGTGTGTCCTCCGAGGAAGAGGATTATGGGGACGTTCCTTCCGAACCGCTCAAGTTTGAGGAAGAACCTGAAAGAACTTATACTCCGGCAGAATTTCTGGATGAGTGCAAGCGGTATTGCAGTCGGGTAATGCGGACTGGCAGAGATCTTGGTACGTCTCATAGAATGCTTGCCGATATTCTTCAAAATGTGACGGGTGTAACTCGCAAAGTCATTGAAGTGGAGGAGAAATATTACAATACGATTGTGACGAAACTTCATAATCATATAGACCTTTTGCGAGAAGATCACAATTCAACCAATGAATAAAAAAAATGAAAGGTAAGTGTATTGGGAAAACATAGCAGGATAGGAGCTTCTTCCTCAGAAAGATGGATGGCGTGCCCCGCTTCCGTCAGGATGAGTGTTGGGCTCAAAAATGAAGACAGCCTTGCAGCAAGAGAGGGCACTGCTGCACATGCTCTAGCGGAGTTCTGCCTTAAAAATGAGATGTATCCCGCCTGTAAGAAAGGAAAAAAGATCTACGTAAAGGGAGATTCTTTTGAGATAGAAGAAGAGATGATAAAAAGCGTCTCTCTTTACGTAGGCCACATTCTTTACGTAGTTCATAATCAAAAATTGTGGATGGACGAGAATGGCGACCTTGTTCAAATCGACACCAAAAATGTCCATTTTGAAAAGTTTGAGAAAGGGGATAGCAAGAAGCTGTCCGTCGAGGAAAAATTCGCTCTTACTTGGATAAAGGAAGGGATGTTCGGTACATGCGACTGTAATTACAAAGATTATAAGAATAGGAGACTGTATGTATTCGACCTAAAATATGGAAAGAGCACGCCAGTAACAGCCGTTGACAATTCTCAAATGAAATACTACGCTTTGGGTATTGTAGGAGAGCCATTATCGAATGACGACTTTGATGAAGTAGTAATGGTTATTGTCCAGCCGAGAAACGATTGTTTCGGGGTAAGTTCGTACAGTCTAAAGATCGATGATCTCTATCTCTGGGCTGAAACGGAGTTACGCCCTGCGGCAGAAAAGACAGAAGATCCTGATGCCGAATTTTCATCAGGAGATCACTGTAAATGGTGCCCGGCCTTTGGAGTTTGTCCTCAGATCGAAAAAGATCTTGGATATTTAGTAAATTATAACAATTATATAGAAGAAAAGAAAAAAAATATTGAACTTCCAGACCCAAGACACTTGACAAGTGAAGAAAAGTCTCGTATATTGCATCTATCGATTGTGTACGCACCTTGGATCGAAGCGGTGGCAAAATCAGCTTATGAAGACGCTGTCGCGGGAAGATTAGTTCCGGGGTTTAAGTTAGTTAAAAAAAGAAAATCGAGACGAGTTTGGAGGGACAATGCGCTCACCGCCCAAGAGCTAAGTTTGAAGTATGGAGATGAAATTTTTGAGGAGAGAAAGTTAAAATCGCCTTCTAAATTAGAAGGTATTTTGACAGGAGAGGAAATTGATCTCTACTCATTTAGACCGGAATCCGGTACGGAATTAAAACCAGAAAACGATAAACGTAAATCCGTAAATCCATTAACATCTATCGACGAATTTTATTCGCAACAAGAGGAAAACTAAAATGGCAAGAGTTACTAAGCGCGTTATTTTCAAGGCTTCTATTTCTTATCCTCATCTTTCCGAGCCTGTAGTCAATCCCAATGATAAGAACAAAGACCCTCAGTACAGCATTGAAGCGCGCATTCCCAAGAGCGACGTAGACACGATTAAGAAAGTGCGCTCCGTGCTTGAGGAAGTTTATACCGAGGGCGCTGGCCCGGATAAGAAGAAGTGGAAAGTTGATTTCCGTGAGCCCGGCTTTTTTGATACGTATCTGTCGAAGCAAGGCAAGGATGGTTTCCCTCTTCGAGACGGCAAATATAAGCCGAGCGGCGATTGCGACGATATTGTTTTCATGAGCGTCAAAAACAAGTATCCTATTGCTCTGGGCGTAAAGACTGGCCCCACGACTTATCGGAAGCTCGAATCGAAAGAAGAAATCGAAAAGGAACTTTACGCTGGTTGTATCGCCGATGTCATCATGGACGTTTACTATAATGACAGGCCCGGCACTGAACCCGGATGCTTCCTTTCCCTCAAGGGTGTCGTAAAGACTGGTGAAGGACAGCGTCTTGCCGGAAGCTCTCCCGTCGACCTTGGCGAACTCTATGGCACCGAAGAAAATAACGATGTAACCTACGGTGGCTCGGAAGATTCTTCCTCCGATGATTTGCCGTTCTAATAAAAAATAAGGAAATAAAATAATGTCAGAGAATGAAAAGACCAACAATGTTTGCCGCCGCGACTTGACGAATGCCGTCATGCGTATTACCGGATTCCGCCGTGCTGATATCGAAAAGGTTATCAATGCGTATACCGAGGTGATTTATGCCAATCTTAAAGCAGGGCGTAGCGTGAAGCTGCATCGGCTTTGTACTTTCAAGGTCGTAGACTTGGCCCCTCGTGAGTTCCGTTCAAACCTTACCGGAGAAATTGTTCGTAAGCCCGCACGAAAACGTGTTCGTGTGAAGCTTTCCTCCCGACTCCAGATTAATGAGAAGAACTAAAACCCTATAACAAAAGTCCCCGCATCCGAGCTAAAAAAAGCAAAGAGCGGGGACTCTACGTTTATATTGAGAGATACGCTATGACCATATCAAACTGTTTGTACTGCGGGGGAAAGGGGAAGCTCGTAATTCGATCCGGATTAAAGAATTATCGTAAAGTCGATATTTATCAGGTGCAATGCAATAAATGTCGTGCTAGAGGTCCTATATCCGATAATGAAATCAATGCTATACGTTATTGGAACGGAAAAGGGTATCCTTCCGCATAAAAAGTTCTTGACACGAAAAGCGTAATTTAATAGGTTGTAAAAAACATCAACAAGGAGAGAAAATATGTCTATTCTCAAGTCCAAAGTTTCCGTTATCCGTTTTATCACCGAAGTTGAAGATAATCTTGAAACTATCATCAATGGGCTTAACGCCGCACGTTTTCAGGAAAAGTGGGAAGCCGGGATGGATTCCATGCAAGGCTTCCGCCCCCTTAATGACCGTTGGGGCTCCTCTGATTTCCACGAAGGCAACATCAAGGCGAATGGGTTTATTGCATTCTTTTTCCGTACTGACACTAAGCGGGTAGATCCCAATCTTCTCAAGCGTGAAATCTCTGACCGGATTGAGCGTTTCTCTGAAACTCATGGGAAGAAGCCCAATCGTGAAGAACGTAAGGACATTCAGGTCACTGTAAAGAATAAGCTGCTCGGAGAAGAAAAGGCCAAGCCTTCTTTCTATCCGGTTATGTTTAATCCTGAAACGGGGGAAGGGTATCTTTTCGCTACTTCCAATAGTGTCTTTGAGAAGTTCCGGGCGTCGTTCAAGTTGGTCGCCGGGATTCCAAATGTCAAGAATCTCGAAGAAATCGTGGAATCCAGAAATCTTGATTTTATGGTCGATAGCCAGACGTTCCTGACGTGGTTCTGGTGGCGCATGGAGAATGATCCCACCAAACCTGTCACCACCGAGAATACTTCCTACGAATGCTCCATGAGCGGCACTGTAACGGTAAGTTCGGCGGAAACCGGGGAGAAGGTCACGGAGAAGTCGGACCAGCTTCACGAGGCTCGTATGGCCCTTCTGCGTGGTCTTCGTGCGGAAAAGGCAGCGGTTACTTGCTGCGCTGGTTCCGGCGTCAATATTGAGTTTACTTTGAATAATGAAAGCCTCAATATTTCCGGGTTCCCCATTCCTAAGATGGAAGAAAAGCCGAGTGACGTGTTTGAAGAATTTGAACATGCGAAGATTCATATTGATGAAGCTTTTGCTCTTATTGATTCTTTGATGGAGGAATATATTGAGCTTAATGCGGTAGGCGACCCGCTGCCTCCTACTCCGCTTATTCATTGGGGTCGTGGGGACTTTTGTTCCGGAAGCATTGAAATTCTGTAAGCACGGAGGATATAATGGCAAAAGGAACTTTCAGGGTAGTAGAAAAAATTTGTCCTTTTTTGAATGCGCCGTGTAAGGAAAAGAGGTGTATGATGTGGGATGAAAAATATCTAGTCTGCCAATTGGCATATCCAGCGAAACGTAGGGTGAAAGGCGAAAGTATACAGCCGCTTTATCTAAATCACATAAACATGGAAACGAAATAAATAAAAAAAAGATACCAGCGTTTGCTAAAAATTCTGGTATCTTTTTTAATAAAGGAGGCATGATGAAATCCGTAATTGACTTTGAAACAAGATCCCCTGTAGATATTAAAACTTGCGGAGCTTACGCATATGCTGCGCACCCTGATACTGAGGTGATGATGCTTGCCGTCCGTATATGTGGACAGGAGGCTCGTGTATGGGTAGCTCCGGCATATAGGCATTTTCTTGATACTGAATTGAGCGACGATGAATTGCAGGATATTATTAATAATTGTGAAGAGATTGCAGCACATAACGCCCCTTTCGAAAGAGCCATTTGGAAGTTCAAGATGGAGCCTCTCTGGTTTAAGCCATTGCCATTAGAGAAAATTCGATGCACGATGTCTCAGGCCCTTATGTGCAACCTCCCCCGTAAACTGGAACAAGCGGTAAAGGTTTGGCGAAAAGACGCCCCTCAGAAGGATAATGAAGGGCATAAGCTGATGATGAAAATGTCAAAGCCTAGGAAATTCCGTAAAGCCGAACTTTCTGCATTCCCAGATCCCGAAAAGGCTAAGGCTACTCAAGAATACGTCTATGCCGTGCTTTCAAAAGGTGGCATTCCTACCATTAAAAACTACCATCAATATATTGTCTATCCTTGTGACGAGCCAATGTTTAAACGATATGTTGAATATTGTCGACAGGACGTGGTTGCGGAAGAAGTTCTTTTTACGGAGCTTCCTCCTATCCCTGAGCGGGAGCTTAAAGTGTGGCGGCTCGACCAGACGATCAATGACCGTGGAGTAGGAATTGACAGGTTTCACGCGGTCAAAATTATGGATATGGTAAATAAGGTAGAAGATATTTTGACGGAGGAAGCTTCCGAGATTACGTATGGGGCGGTATCGACTATGAAGTCTTCTAAGGCTATTATTGAATGGCTACAATCTCGTGGGGTTGATACTGATTCGGCAAGTAAGCAAGCTATCTCCGACCTTCTTGAGCGTCCTGATCTTCCCTCTGATGTTCGTAGATTCCTTGAGATTCGCCAGACTATTGCCATGTCTTCTACGGCAAAATATCAGACCATGCTCTGTACTTCGTGCTATGATGGCAGAGCGCATGGAACGATGATTTATCATGGAGCTTCAACTGGAAGATTTTGTCTTTCGGAAGGGTCTATGGTCAAAGTTTGTGATGATGCAGGTTGTGTTTATGAAAAGCCTATCGAAAATGTTGACAGATCAGAAAAAGTATGGGATGGTTCGGATTGGGTTTATCACGATGGTGTAGTTTTTTCAGGAGATAAACCTGTTATTGAATGGGATGGGATTGTTGCTACAGAAGAACATAAAGTTTTTATTTCAGATACAGAAAAAATGTCTCTTTTAGAAGCTAAGGAAAAAGGAGTACGACTTTGGACAGGAAATATAAAATCTACGTAATCACTTCTGAACATGGTGGAAAATATATCGGACTTACAAAAACTAGTATTCAAAAAAGATTTTCTTCTCACATAACTAGGTCGAAAAGATTTAATGGTAGGCACCCTTTGTATGATTCTATAAAATCATTAGGAAAGGAAAAACATTTTATAGAAATTATTATAGACGGTCTTACTAAAGAAGAAGCAGAATTGATGGAGATAAGAACAATCGAAGAATATAGACAGCGAGGAGAAAAAGTTCTTAATGTATCTAAAGGGGGAGAAAATGATGGTCTTTATGGGGCCGAAAAATTTAAACGTCTTATGGAAAACCCAGAATTTCACGAGACGTTTTGTGAAAAAGTTAAACAAGGATGCGAAAAAAGAGATCATTCGTATCTTAATGAAAATTTAAAAAAAGTAGAAGAATGGAGAATATCCAATCCTAAAGAAGCGTATAAAAAATCTATGCGTGCTCTCCGCATAGGAGGAAGATATAGACCATTCTTAACTGACAATAAAGAAAGATTAAAAATAACTAGTAAAAAAATAAGATCATTTAAATTGTCGAATTCAATAAAATTATATTGGAAGCGATTAGATCAAAAAGAAAAAGGTTTAATTCACGAAAAAATAAGTTCGACTCTTATTAAAAGATATGAAAATGATAAAGAATTAAAGAAGAATAATGAAGACCAATTAAAATCCGCGAGAAAGAATATCAATAGAGAAAAACAAGCTAAAGCAGCCAAAGAGGGTCTTAAAAAGTTTTGGGAGGATTTGAAAAAAGACCCAGAACGATATGAACAATATATGATGAAAAGAAAGAGGAAAAAATAATGCGTACTTATGATATACTTAATGCTGGCCCTAAAAATAGGTTTATGGCAAATGGTAAAATCGTAAGCAATTCTGGTGCTCTTATTCAACCACAAAATTTGACTAGACCTTCAACAAATAATATGAATATCCCCGAAGGTTCCAAGCCTTTGGATAATTATGATATCAGTGAAATGGATATCGAACTTGCAGCTAGCGGGAATTTAGATCTTATCCAGCAGTATTGGAAAGACCCTAAAGTCCTTGCCTCCGATTGCCTTCGCGCAATGATTCACGCTAGAAAAGGATACGATTTTATCTGTGCCGACTATAGTGGGATTGAAGCCCGAGCATTGGCATATCTCGCTGGCGAAGAGTATGTTCTTCAAGGTTTTAGGGACGGCCTTGACCCGTATAAAGTTGCAGCTACGACTATCTATGGGGTAAAATATGAAGATGTGGATAAGAAGCAGCGTCAAGTAGGTAAGACGGCTACGTTGGCTTGCGGATATGGAGGTGGTTATGGCGCGTTCCTTCGCTTTGGAGCTGATAGAATGGGCATTGATGAAGAGGAAGGAAAGAAGATTATTGCTGTATGGAGAGACGGGCACCCAATGACGGTTAAGCTTTGGCACAAACTCGTTGAAGCTGCTGTCATGGCTATGACGAATAAGGGTGGAATTTATTCTTATCGTGGAATATCATTCCAATACTATAAGAGATTCCTCCTTGTGAAGCTCCCTAGTGGCAGGTTCCTCTTCTACTTCGAGCCTAAACTTGAAGACGTGGAAATGGCATGGTCTACGCCAGAAAAGCCAGCGTTCAAGAAGCTTGTTACGGCGATGACCTTGACGCCAGAAAAACAATTCGTGAGGAGGCCGCTTAACCATCTCATACTTTCAGAAAATGTTATACAAGCATTCTGTAGAGATCTAATGGTAAATGCGATGTTCAATCTCGAAGAAGCCAACTATCCGGTAGTGTTTCACGTTCACGATGAAATCATTGCTGAGGTTCTTAAAGGGTTTGGGTCTGTCGAGGAATTTGAAAATATTATGTGTAAGCTTCCTCAGTGGGCTGATGGATTGCCAGTAAAGGCCGAAGGATGGAGGGGAGAATTTTATAGGAAATAACCTAAAAAACGTGTTGACATTTGCTTCCGATTGATGAATACTCCATTCATCGGAAGCAAATAAAAAAAGGAGCGAATAATGTTTGAGGTAAAAGGATCAGTAAGTACAGCTAAGGTTTTCACAGATTATGTGGAGCCGACCGCGTTATCTCAGATTATTGAATTATGTAATCAGGAGTTCACCGAAGGAAGCAAAATCCGTATTATGCCTGATGTACATGCTGGCGCTGGATGCGTTATTGGAACGACGATGACCATCGAAAATAAGAAAATCGTTCCTAATCTTGTCGGTGTTGATATCGGTTGTGGATTACTGTCCTGTGAATTTACTTTGGAGGATAAGCTCAACAATAGCTTTTTTGAAGAAGTTGATCGAATTATTCGAAAGCATATTCCCGCAGGATTTAATATTCGTAACGACAAGCATGAATTGGTTAGCGCCATCAATTTGAATATGCTTGCGTGTCGTAATGAAGTTAATATCGCTCGTGCGGAGCACAGTATTGGGACTTTGGGGGGAGGGAATCATTTTATTGAAATAGGGGAATCCGATAATTTCGATGGTACTTTTTCTTATTTCCTTACCGTACATTCTGGTTCTAGGAATATTGGAAAAGAAGTAGCTACTTATTATCAAAATGTCGCTATTAAAGAATGTCCGGGCACCCCCAAACATCTAGCGTATCTTTCAGGGGAGATGTTCGATGAATATATGTATGATATGGAAATCATGAAATATTATGCCTCTTTGAATCGTGAGGCGGTCATTAACGATATCACGCTACACATTGGGATTAAGAAAGACGATGTCTATGAAACCGTTCATAACTATATAGAACGTATTGACAATGATGTGTTCATGCTGCGCAAGGGAGCCGTTTCCGCTAAAAAAGAACAGGCTCTTATGATCCCTTTGAATATGAGAGACGGTATTATTTTTGGTTTTGGTAAAGGGCTTGAAGATTGGAACTATTCCGCACCTCATGGAGCTGGACGTAGACTAAGCAGAGGTGAAGCCAAGCGCAGTCTTGATATGAATGATTTTAAAAATGAAATGGAAGGTATTTATTCTTCTTGCGTAAATACTTCTACTCTTGACGAAAGTCCTATGGCATACAAGGATGGATCAGAGATTCGTAACAATCTTCAATCGGTGGAAGCCTTGTTCACTATTAAGCCAGTATATAACTTTAAAGCATAAGAAGGAAAAACAAATGACTAATTTTCGTTCTATAGTTTTGGAAGAATCCGGTTTAGCTAGCGCTATTCTTGGAACAGGGCTTTCTTTTGGTGTTACGTCTGATTACGAGCTAAATGAAAATGGAAGTCTAGTTTTGACTTATGGCAAAGACCTATCTAAGAAAACTCCTGATGAAATAGCGAATAGAATGAAAATCGTTATGGAAAAATTGGCTCCTCTTGAAAAAGGGAATAATAAATTTCTAGAATTTTTAGTTGTGCATATGGATATTAACGCCCCCCGTTATTGGTGGAGCCAATTTGACACATACAGAATTGGAGTAACGAGATTGTCTGAATCTACTATGCACACTCTCATGAAAGGTGAGCTGACTAGAGCTAACTTTTCTGAGGACACGCCCCAAAGAGCCATTGATACCGTAAATTCCTGTATTCGAGAAGGAGCTTTTGAAGCTGCTAAAGCATCTTTGCCAGAAGGTTTCATGCAAAGAAGAATAGTGTGCACGAATGCAAAAGCTATCAGGAATATGTACGCCCAAAGAAGAAATCATCGTTTGAAAGAGTGGAAGATTTTTTGGGAGAATGTGGAATGTGACGCGGAAAAATATTATACATTTTCCTATGCGCTTAAAGGGCTATTTTATTAGAAAATTTTAGGTAAAATATATGTATGGATATGTTTATTGTACAACAAATTTAATAACGGGTTGTATGTATATAGGTAGACACGCATCTAGTGTATTCGATGAAAAGTATTTTGGCTCGGGAAAGATACTAAAACGAGCTATAAAAAAATATGGAGAGAATAATTTTTCTATAGAGATACTTTGCGAAGCGGAGTCTTATGAAGATTTAGCTGAGAAAGAACGATATTATATAGCATTATCAGATGCGGTAAACCGTAAAGATTTTTATAATATAGGCAGGGGAGGAGAGGGGTTCCCTTCTGGAGAAAATCACCCAAATTATGGTAAAAAAGGCAAGGACGCTTTTGGGTGGGGGAAAGTGCATACTGATAAATTTAAAGAATATATGTCGAGAATACGAAAAGGTATGAAGTTTTCTTTTGACCATAAGCAAAAATTATCTCAAAAGAAATTAGGGGATGCTACATTAAATAAAGGAAGGCGTGTATCAGAAGATACAAAGGCCAAATTATCTCAAATAAACAAAGATGCTCAATTAAATAGGAAAATGGGTATTAAGCAAAATGGTAGAATAAGGACTTTTCATGAGTTCTTACACGGCTTTAAAGTTGCTATTTATTTTACAGATGGGTCGATTAAGACTTTTGATAGCATGAAAGCCTGTGCGAGATACACTTCATTGAAACATAGGGTGCGCCACATAAATACTATAAAAAGGATTATTAATGGAGAGACATTACCTCCAGAAGGGGTGAGAAAAATATGCTATATTTAAAAAATATTAAATGGAGGGGTGGATGTTTAAATTCAATTATTTGGATAGGATTCTTATAGCTCTTTTAATTAGCGTATTTATTGCTAATTCAGTACATATTTATGCAACACTTACAAATTTTAGAAAAAGTAAGAATATTCAGATAGAGGAACTTCATCATAAGATAGAATTTTTAAGTACAGCGTTAGGAAGTATGACCTCTGAAAATGCTATTATGAAGCAGAAGTTGGAAGCCTCTTATCAAAAAAAGGAAAATACGTCTCAAGATAAAAAAGAGACGTACGGAGATACTAGAGGACTGCGGAATAACAATCCTTGTAATCTCAAAAGTTCGAAGAATACGAAATGGGATGGTCAAGTCGGAAGTGATGGCAAGTTCATTATTTTTGAGTCCCCTGAATACGGTATCCGGGCTTGTGCAAAAAATCTAAAGAATTATCAACACAAGAACGGCCTTGACACATTGCGGAGCATGGTGTATAGAATGGGACCTCCTCACGAAAACGATACAAAAAAATATGTTCGTAATTTATCTAATATCGTAGGAGTATCCCCGGATGAAAAAATTAATGTTCTTAAACATCTCCCCGAGATTATAAAGGGGATCATTTTTCTTGAAAATGGGAAAATGCCCTATCCTGAGAAGATGTTTATCGGATATACAATCTTTAACTAATAAGGAGAATCTACATGAGCAATCACATTATCAACTTCAAGCGTTTTCATGAAAATGCCAGTATGCCCCTCCGTGGAACCGATTGGTCCGCTGGATATGACCTCCATGCAGTCACCTGCGATATCGATTGGGATAAAGGGCTTGTTACCTATGGAACCGGAATCGGTATGGAAATCCCTGCGGGGTACGTGGGCCTCGTATTTCCTCGGTCTTCTGTATTCAAGAAGGAAATGACACTCTCTAATTGCGTAGGCGTCATTGACTCCGATTATCGCGGAGAGATCAAGGCTGTCTTCCGTATTCCCAAGAATTACTTCCAAGATCCTAGCCTTGCGAATAAAATTTATGTAACGGGCGACCGGATTTGCCAGATTGTCATTGTTCCGTATCTTCCTGTCGATTGGGTGGAGACTGAGGAGCTTTCCACAACCGTTCGAGGCACTGGCGGGTTTGGCAGCACTGGTGTGTAAATAGAAAAAATTTCAATGGCTAGATGTCAATATTTAGCCATTGAAAAATGTATAAAAACATAAATAAAAAAAAGAGGAAAGCACATGCATATTAAGATTACTTGGGATCAAGAGTTCTATGACCTTATGATGTATCTTATCGCTAAATATGGCAGGGACTTTTTGACCTTGGATGGAATTGGCGATCAGATGGATATCAATAAGTTTTCTAAAGATTTTTTTAATACGGATACTACAACGGCAGATGTTTCCGTAGACTCTAATGCCAATGTATGTGCGCGGACATCTATTGAGTATAATTATGAAATGCCGAAGCCCATTAAAAAGTACAATAGTTATTTCCTCCTCTGGAAACAGATTAAAAAGGATTATGGGCTCCTTGAAGCTAATACTGTCGTGGAAAAAGTGCTTCGTGGTGATCTTTATGTTAACGACTCCACTGATGTAGCCCTTCCCTATTGTTTTAATTATTCTACTTATGATATCGCTCTTAATGGTTTGGAAGGCGTATCTAAGCGAGTTCGTGTGAGCGCCCCTAAATCTTTGGAGACGTTTGTGCGTCAAGTAGAACAGTTTATGGTTGTTGCTGCAAACTCAACCTTGGGAGCTACCGGATTTGCAGATTTTCTTATTGTGGCATCTCTTTTCGTAGAAAAAATGAAAAAGATCGGATACGATGGTCGGATTAAAGTTGATGATTATAAAACATATGTAAAGGAAAAACTTATCAATTTTATTTATACGGTGAATTGGGAATTCCGGGGAAATCAAAGCCCATTTTCCAATCTTTCTGTATTCGACCGTAATTTCCTTGAATCCCTCTGTCCTGATTACATGATGGACGGAAAAGCTGCTAATCCTGAAACTGTTCATGAGTTGCAGGGGCTTTTCCTCGACGCCATGAATGAAGAGATGCGGAGAACGCCTCTTACGTTTCCCGTAACGACAGCTTGTTTTTCTATTGATGACGACCGAAATATCGTAGATAAGGACTTTGTAAAGTTCATTGCTGAGAAGAACAAAGAGTTCGGATTTATCAATATGTATAATGGCAAAATGTCAACTTTGAGTTCATGCTGTTTTTCTGGAGGGCAGAAAGTCCTTACGAAATCCAGTAATGGCGTGGTTCTTGCGGATATTCGTGATATCGTAAAATCATCCAACTATGATCTTTATAGGAAGAACTTCGCTGTATTCCACAATGGGTCTTGGGTCAAGGCAAAGCCCGTGATGCTTCCTGTTTTGGGCCATAAGATGTATAAGGTCGTTCTTTCTAATAAGAAGGAATTTGTTGTAACGGATAATCATATCAACTATACTCTCTCTGGGGATAAAACTACTGTTGATTTGACTACTGATGATTATATCGGATTCAGTATGAGGGAGCTTAACTCTTATAATGAAAAAGATGAGCACCTTACCTATGCTCAGGGGTATCTCATTGGGGCCTATGCTGGCGATGGAAGCCGATATGCAAGAGAGGGCGTCGAAAGTTACGATGTGACTTTTTCTTTGAGTGAAGCGAAGCGCGGTTGTATCGACACGCTTATTCAAGCCGCAAAAGATTGGGGTATTGAAGAGGACTTCCATATTAATCCGTCCCGGAACAAAGTTGTGTTTGCCAAAATTTATTCTAAGGCGATATATGATATTATTGGGAAGTATGTTAAAGGTTCTTATGCGGAAGAGAAGTCGTTTGATATGAACATTCTTCTTCAATCCACAGAGTTCCGCAAGGGCATCATCGCCGGATGGTATGCAACTGACGGAGGAAATAGCAATCGTATTTATTCTACGTCTAAAGAGCTTATCGAAACTGGAGAAGCCATCCTTACTTCTCTGGGTATGGTTAGCAACATCGACCTGTCGGATCGCACTGATGAGTTGGTGGAGATTCGCGGAAAGAACTATTCTCGGAATTACCCCCTATATTGTATCCGTTGGTATGATTTGAAGAATCGTCGTGAGCATCCGGGCGTATACAAGGTAAGAAACAACTCTGTGTATTTTAAGGTAGAAAGTGTCGAAGAAGTTCCTTACGACGAAGAATACGTATATTGTTTTGAAATGCAGAATCCGGAAGATCCTTACTTCACTTTGCCCAATGGCGTAATCACCCATAACTGTCGTTTGCGCTCGGACAGGAAAAATGAGTATTTTAATTCTTTCGGCTCCGGAAGCACAAAAATTGGATCTCTTGGTGTTGTGACGGCAAACTTCCCTCGCCTTGCAATGCAGTCGGGGGGAGATGAGGGCGTGTTTATTGATAAGCTTAGGGATGCGTTTTTTACCGCAGCGAAAATCAATAACGCTAAACGCAAGATTGTACAGCGTCGAATTGACCTTGGCGCAGCGCCTTTGTACACGCATGGATACATGGATATTACTAAACAATATTCGACTTTTGGAGTCACCGGACTCTATGAAGCTGTGAGCATCCTCGGAAAGGACATTTTGAATGAGGATGGACAAGACCTTGTAATGCGGACTCTTGAACAGATTAATCTTTGGATTGATGAAGCTCAAGAGCTGTATCAATCTCCTCATAACTGTGAACAGGTTCCCGCAGAATCATCTTCCGTGAAACTCGCAAAGAAAGATAAGGTTCTTGGATATGATTGCGGTGTATCCTTCTATTCAAACCAGTTTATCCCTCTTATTGCTAAAGCTAACATGCTTGACCGTATTCGGCTTCAAGGGAAATTCGACGGTTTGTTTTCGGGAGGAGCGATTTGCCACGTTAATGTTGGTGAAAGAATTGAAGATACAAAGAATATTGAAGATCTTATTTTCTATGCTGCAAAATCAGGTGTTGTTTATTGGGCGATAAATTATCTTCTTCGTATCTGTGATGATAACCATACTTGGGTGGGATCTGATAGATGCCCTGTTTGCGGAAGAGAATGGTCTGAGGAGATTACCCGTGTTGTCGGATTCTTTACTAATGTAAAAAATTGGAATAAGGTTCGCCGTGAAAAAGACCGTCCCAATCGCCAGTTCTATGGTAAGGAAGAAATGAGATGCGAGTAGCGGGCACAGAATTTAATCTGGCTCATCGGGCACTGGAAATATATCTTTCCGGATGTAAGGCACCTCATTGTGAGGGATGTCATAACAAAGAACTTTGGGAATTCAATCAGGGGATTCCGTATCAGGAATGGCTTAAAACTCAAGAAAATTCTGGACTTTTTAAAGACAGTGAACTATTAGTAAAAAAAGTTTGGATTTTGGGAGGAGAACCTCTTGATCAGAATTTGATTTCTCTTCAAAACTTTATCATTCGATTGAATGCGTATTTTCAGGAGATTTGGTTATGGACAAGATATGAAAAAATTCCTAAGCCGCTTCACCACCTGTTAAAATATGCCAAGCTCGGAATGTATGATAAAACAAAACCATCTTATATAGAACCTTTATTCGGAATAAAGTTGGCATCGAATAACCAAAGAATCGTAAAGTTGTAGCTAAATATGGAGTACGTAAGTACATTTAATCTTACGTACTCCATATTAAAAAAGGAGGATCTATGGAGTTTACGAATCGAGAAGGCGCAATAGTTTCCGCATTTACCGGATTCTTGATGGGCGCGTGGAGTGAATATCATTCTTATGTTGAGGAACTTTTTGGGCGGCCCGTAACCCCCGCAGAAATGTGCGACCCTGATTTTAGAAAGGAGCTTAGAGAAAAAGCCCGTCCAGACTTTGTAGGTATATGCGATATTCTTTACGAGGAATGGCTTAATAGTGGAAAAGAAAATACTAAGGAGGTATAAATATGGAAGAGCTGACGCAAACTATTATAGAAATACCTAAATTTACACTGTTCATCCCTACCAGAGAACGCCCCATTCATAGAATTGTTCTTGGAACTCATAGATGCAGAATTGTGGATATTGGGGATTTCGCCTTTCCTATCGAGGATGGAACTCTCTCTTTTGCAAATGGTCTTAACCTTTTTCGGGTTAAGGGACGCTATTCTCAATATGATCTTCTTTTTAAGGAGCAAATATCAGAAGAAGAAATTGATAAATACGATAAGGACAATTCTGAAATCTATTATGCTCGTAAGCATTGGTTTTCAAATAAGAAAGTGGCATATGGGGATGGATGGTGCAAGTTAAAAGAAAAAAGGGAAATAGATATAATTTTCAAAGCCCCTTTGCATCTTAGCATAGCCCGCATCACTTTGGAACAGCGAGAAGCGCTTTGGGAAGATTTGATTAAGAGAGGAGCTGTATGTATATGAAGGACACTAAAATTATCAATCTTTATGGAGGCCCCGGATGTGGGAAAAGCACTGGAGCAGCCCATATATTCTCGGAGCTAAAGCTGTGTGGAATTTCTTGCGAGCTTGTAACCGAATTTGCTAAAGATTGCGTTTGGGACAATAGCGTCGACCTACTGAATGATCAATTGCTCGTTACCGCGCAGCAATGGCATCGAGTAGATAGGCTTCTTGGAAAAGTCGATTATATTATTACGGACTCGCCTATTTTGATTGGACTGGCATATATCGCTCCTAGGTCATATTATTCCGCGTCTTTATCCGAGTTGATCCTCAATCTGCACCGCTCCGTAAAGACAATGGATGTTTTTATTAAAAGGGTTAAAAAATATTCTATGGTAGGTAGAATCCAAACGAAAACGGAAGCAAAAGAGAAAGACGTAATTCTTAAAGAAATTTTTGAAAAGCACACTAATTTATCTTCTCAATTCTATATTATTGGGGATGAAGACGGATACAACGCTGTGATTGACGAAATCCTTTTAAATCATAAAGGAAGCCACCATAGACAACAATCCATTTACGAGTGGTAAGGGTCAATTTTAGGTCTTTAGTGTTCTATAAAGAGCAGTTACACTTCAACTTCATAATCTATGCTTGATTATTTTTGATATAAATAAAAACTAATAACGGGGCGTATTTACGCCCCTTAATTTTTTATATTTTACAATTTTGTCAATTTTTTACTTGACAAAGGAAAATATATGTCGTATAGGACGTAGTAGTAAATTTTTACCGCAGGGCGGGTATTATGGGTTTTTTAAATATTTTCAATAACTTCCGAAAAAAGGATTCAGAGTCTAAATCGAATATGGACGATTCGTTCTTAAATTCGATCTCTGTTTCCGATTCCGGTACTCCAGTAACTACGCGGACAGCGCTTGATTGCTCTGTCGTCTTGGCTTGTGTTTCCGTTATTTCCAATGGTATCGCTCAGGTTCCTTTTCGTTTGTATCAAAAAAAGGGAAATACTAGAAAGCCAGCGGAAAATCACCCATTGTATTGGCTTTTTGAGGAAGGCCCAAATCCATATCAAAGTCAATTTGAATTTCGGGAGACTCTCGGCTTGCATCTCGCGCTGACTGGAGAAGCTTTCGTTTGGCTTGTAAGAGTACGTGGAGAGATTAAGGAGATGTATCCTTTCCCTCCCGGCATGGTTAATGTTCAGATGGATGAATCTGATTCTCTTGGGCTTCGGTCAAAATATTTTGTAACGACCGAAAACGGGCGATATATTGAAATTCCTGAAAAGGATATGTGGCATTTGAAGTGGAGAGGGTACGATGTTATTCGTGGACTGTCCCCTGTCAAATTGGCAAAAAATGCTATTGGTCTTTCTTTGTCTTCGGATAAATATCTTGGAACATCTTTAAAGAATGGAGTTAAACCTTCCGGCATTCTTACCGCAGTAAATGACTTGACAGAGGAACAGAGAAAGCGTATTCGTGAGACGTGGGAGAGAGAATATAGTGGTTCAAGAAATGCCAATAAGACAATTATCTTGAGCAACGATTTTCGATATCAGCAGATGTCCATGACTAATCAGGACGCTCAGTTTGTTGAGAATCGTCAATTCCAAGTTGCGGATCTTTGTCGAAATTGGGGAGTGATGCCAATCATGGTCTTTGATTATATGAAGACCACAACGTACGCATCTTCCGAACAGCTTTTCTTGCAGCATAAAATTCATACGCTTGATCCGTGGTATCGGCGTATTGAAACGAGTGCCAATAAATTCTTGCTCACAGAAGAACAGCGTAGAAAGGAAGGTCTGTATTTCAAGTTCATGGATGATGGATTGCTTCGTGGCGACGCGAAAAGCCGTGCCGAAGTTTATCGTACTGCCATCAATTCCGGGTATATGACTCCTAACGAAGTTCGAGCCCTGTCTGAAATGAATCCCGTCAAGGGCGGTGATGAGCTATTTATGCAGGGAGCTATGAGGACTGTAGAATCCATTGTTAAGGAAGCGGACGTAATGGATGCACAGATTCCTCAATCAGGTAGTACAATTCCGAAAAAACCTAAAAACGGAGAGACGAACAATGACGATCAACGGAATGACAAAGACAATGAGTAAAGATCAAGCCACCCTTTCTAAGCTTATTTATTTCAAGAAACGTGATTTGGATTGGGTAGAGGAGCTTTTGCGGCAAGGCGTCGACCCAACCTGTACTGAATATGAACTCATTAAAAAAGAGTTGGCGGAACTGGAGAGCGAATTTAAAGGAAATTCGGAGAAAAAATAATGACAGTTGAAACGAAACATTTTTGCCCTTTTAGTGATCTTGAATGTAAAAGTGATGACGGAGATCAATATACATTTTCCGGATATCTCGCCGTTTGCAATAATGTCGACCAAGGTATGGACGTTATCATGCCCGGCGCATTTAAAGACACTCTCCGAGAATGGAAAAATAAGGGGCATTATCCTCCAATGCTAAAGCAGCATGGCGGCATGAAACTTACCGCTGATGATCTTGAGCCTATTGGAAAATGGACGCTTATGCGTGAGGATGAAAAGGGCCTTTATGTAGAAGGGAAACTTTTCAGCACTACGTCTGGCAAAGATATGTGGACAGTCTTGAAAGAATCAGACCCCGGTTCTATGGGCATGAGCATTGGCTATCAAGCCAGAGATTATAAATATGTGGAAGGAAAGAAATACGGTCGGAAATTTTCCACATATACCGTCCGAGAATTAAATAAAGTACATCTTATTGAAGGGTCTGTGGTGACATTCCCCATGAATACGGAAGCTACTATTGACGCGGTGAAAAATATCGGCACTCTGCGAGATGCCGAACAATTCCTCCGTGAAAAAGGTTTTTCTAATAAGGAAGCCAAAGATATCGTTGTCCAGCTTAAATCCATTATCTCCGCTGATATTGATGCGGAAATCAAAGGAATTAAACAGCCGGAAGAATCTAAGGAAGCTCATGAGGAACCTAAAGAAACTCAAGAGGAATCTGTAAATATTTCCGAAAAGTCGAATGAGCCTGAAAGCAAAGCCCCCGAAAACATTGCTGAGGATAAAACGAAAGGCGAAACTGTTTCTGAAAATACAGAAGAAGCTAAAATGGACGAAGAACTTTCTGCATGGCTTGATGAGGCTATTGCTGCCAAACGTAAAGAAAATGCAGAAAGGGAAGCTCTGGAAGCCTTGGAAGCATTGTTTAAAAAATAATTTTTAATAAAAAATATGACTGATTATTACGCCGTTTTCTTAATTGAGACGGCGTAATTTTTTTGTTCTTTTTAAAAAAGGGGTTGACAAAAATGTAAAAATATGATTTACACTATCAAAGTCAATATTGGCAATGCCTCAGTTCGGGATGAATGGGAGGTACTTTTTACTTTATCTATTTTAAAAATCTCGAAAAGAGGAAGTGTTTTTATGGCTGAAAATACTATTATCGACAAGATCAATGCACTTTGGGAGGAGCAGAAGGCTGCTCTCGACAAGCGTGATGAACTCCTGAAAAAGGATAGCTCCGCCGCTATTTCCGAACTCAAGGAAATGCTTGCTAAACAGGACGAAGACTTTAAGAAGTATAAGGCTGAGGCGGACGAAGAGATTAAACGTCTCAAGATTTCAAGCGCCCCCTCCGGTGATCCGAAGACTCGTGAAGATATGGTTAAGTCCGCTTTCTTCCGTACCGTCCACAAGACCAACTATCAGGATCTTCCCGAGGAATCAAAATCAGCTCTTATTGAAGCTGAAATGCTCGCCGCGAAAGCTTATGGCCTTCCCAAGTCAGAAACGGAAATGAAGACCCTCCTGTCTGGTATTGATACCTATGGTGGCATTTTCGTCCCTGTGGAAGTCGAACGTGATATCCTGAAACTCGCTCGTGATGACTCTGCGATTTATAGACTTGCTGAAAAGAAGACCACGGGTACGTCAAGCTATGAACGTCCTGTCCGTCTTTCCGAATCATCTGCTGTGTGGACTGGTGAAGTCGAAACGCGCCGCGAAACCAAGACTCCGGATTACGGTCAGCTCAAGTGGGATGTCCATACGCTCATGGCGAAGCCTACTTTGTCTTCCGAACTCATCGAAGACTCTTATGTTGATATTGAAGCCGAACTCATGGACAGTACTCGTATCGCCTTCGGTGAAACGATTGCTCATGCCCATGTGTGGGGCAATGGCGTGAAGAAGCCTTTCGGCATTCTTGCCTATCCCGTTGCCGAACAGACTGGCAAGGCTGGTGTTGATTGGGGCAAGCTCGGTTTTGCTAAGACTGGCAAGTCTGGTGCGTTCCTTCCTTACGATTCTGCCTCTAAGGATAAAGGCCCCGCCGATTGCCTTATCGATATGACCACCTTCCTGAAACGTGGTTATCGTCAGGGCGCTAACTGGTTGATGAACTCCTTTACCGAGTCCTCCGTGCGTAAGCTCAAGGATAACGATGGTAACTATCTGTGGCAGCCGTCCTTGCAGATGGGCAAGCCGAACACCCTGCTCGGCTACAACATCGAAATTGACGAAAATATGCCCGACATTGAAGCCAATGCTTTCTCTATAGCCTTCGGCAACTTCCGTAAGGGATATCTTGTTGTCGAACGTCGCGGTATGCGTATCCAGCGAGACACCGTGACCAAGGCCCCTCTCGTTATCTTCAACATTGACCTGCGTACTGGCGGCGGCGTTCAGAACTTTGAAGCGATTAAGCTGCTCAAGTTCGCGGCCTAAGCAAAAAAGGAGAAATCATTATGGCTATGAAAGATCTTGCATCTCATATGAAGGTGGTCCCGGTTACTTCGGGAACTCCCATTGACATTCAGGGGTTCAATTCCGTTACTTTCGTGCTCGAAGGTGACGGCACCAATGAAGCTTCGCTTGCTATTACGCATGGCGACACGGATTCTACCGCTACTGAGGAACTTGAACCTCTGGACCTCACTAAACCCATTGCGGAAGTGAAAGTCACTGCGTCCGCCAAGAGTGCTAAAGTCGGTTACATCGGTAGCCGCCAGTTCGTGAAGGTTGAAGTTACTAAGTCCGTTGGCACCCCGACCGTTCATGCGGTCCTGATGCGTGCCGACCTCGTTCCGGTGGAGTAATCCCCTATGGCTATCAACGAAGCGATTACCAGCGTAGCATCTCCTGTAGAAGTCTCCGCTGATGAAACTCCTAAGTCTTCCGCGAAGCCTAAATCATCAAAAGAAATTGTGAGTGGGGCGGTTCTCGCCCCCTCCGTTTCAGAAGATGTTATGGGTATCGTAGAAGACCTGAAAAAGGCCGGGCTTGATGAACGCCTTAAAAGGGAAAATCTTACTATCGTTGCTTTTGTCGGTGGTCGTTCCGGTTTCGGTTCCGCCGAGATTGTTCTTACCGAACTTGCCGATAAAGTAAAGCATAAAATTAACGAAGGGAAATAGACGATATGAGTCTTGACATGACCATTGCCCCTAAATGCTACCCTGTTTCTGTAGAAGAGGTCAAGCAGCATTTGAGGCTGAATACCACAACTGCGGAAGAAGATTTTTATATTGAAAATCTTATAGCTTCCGCTACAACTCACGCGGAACAGAAGACCGGGCGAGTTTTTGTAGATTCAGAATGGTCGTGGACTCCCTCCGAAAAAGAGATGAATGGGTCTGCGGTTCCTCTCCCTGTGGTTCCCGTTACATCCGTAGAAGTGTTTGACTCTTCGGGCCAGCCTGTCTCTCCCGACCTGTATACTGTTGAATACCCTGCGTTGTCGCCGCAAGGAAATCCGCTTATTGGATCTCTCTCCCCTTTGAGCGGATTTCCCCTTAATCCAAAGATTGTTCTTCGCGCTGGATATACGGTAGAAGAAAAATTGGAAAAAATTGTAACTAACGAATCTCCTTTCATTGAACCAGCTAAAACCGGATTCACTGAATCTAGTGTTATTCTCGTATTCAATCGACCCATTGTGGGCGATGCAAAACCAGAAAATTTTCAAATCTATGATTCCGTTGGAAACAACGTACCCGTGCTTGCCATTTTTGTCAAGGATGATGTTGTAGAAATTCAGACTACGGAAGCATCAATTGTAAAAGGTGCATCCCTCATCATAAATTATGCTGGTGGTTTCATTCACGATGAATTTCATAATTATGTAGATGCCCAATCTGTAAAGCTTCCTCCTATCACGGAAATTCCGAAATTACATATTGCGCCTGATGCAATCCCAACTCAAAAAGTTTTTGTAAGCAATTGTCCTCATCCTTTGAAACAATGGATTATGGTTCGTACAGGAACGCTCTTTCAGCAAAGGTCTGAAATAGCCCTTCGTGCTGGCAAATCTAACGACGCATTATTTCCAAGCAATTTTATAGATAATATATTGGACACATTTAAAATTATAGGATTTGTTTGATATGCTTGATTATACTTCAAATCCTGCCGTATTAAATAAAAGAGCGACATTGCTTAAAGAAGTTCGATCAAGAGACGTTACTGGTTCACCGACAAGTTTATATCATCCTGTAGCTGACATCTATGTTGGCATTGAATATATGTCTGGGAGAGAATATTGGATTGCTTCTCAGTCTCAAGGAGAAGGGACGATACGACTTTCCATGAGATTTCGTTCGGACGTTTCAGACAGAAGTAGATTCATATTACATTCGGATCATGAAGGCGATATTGTTTTGGAAGTAAAGTCACCTCCTATAAATAAAGAAAATACTTATCTTGAAGTTATGTGTAGGAGACTTTCCGATGCTTAATACGCCATTAAAGCTTGCCCAAAGAGCGGAAACAAAACTTTTTCAACTTTTCATAAAGTCTCAAGAAGTAAAAAAATTTTTTGGTGAAAATATTTTCCAAGGAATCGTCGAAGCGAACACTGTAGCTAATACTAAACGCTTCGTTCTAATTCATCGAATTTCCGGAGATCCCTTGGACAAAACACTTTCTGATAGGGGAGACTTATTGCGGTCAGTCCGTGTACAAGTTGATGTAATGAGCACCAACTATGCAGACGCCACAGAAGGTTCCGAAATTATCAGAAGTTTATCGGAAACGGAGTTTCCATCTTGCGTAGATGGAGATCATTATGGAACAACGCAGATTGGGCAAAATATTTGGCATATCCAATCTGTAGATTTTATCCTTGAAGAAGGAGCTTAACAATGGCTGTATCTTATCAAGCCAGAACGAGTAAAGGACTGAAATTCTTCCGTGGTACGGGGTCTTCTTTCGCTACGGCAGTATGGGAACACGTTCCGGGAATTTCGGCTTGGAATGGACCTAACATTTCCAAACCTACAATTACCGTTACGACTACTCAATCGGAAGCCGTAGAAAAAATCTCGGATATTCCTGATAACGGCACTATTACTTTTAACGGTTATGTTGATGACCTTTGTGAAACGCATCAGAATTTGCTGACGCAAGATTTGTACTCTCGTGATTACCGTCCGTGTAAGGTAGAATTCCCCACGGGTACGGTTATGTACTTCATGGGCCAGCTTACCGGAATGCCGCTTTCTGGTGGCGTCGGTGCTGCGAATACGACTACGTACACCTTCGACGTTTCCGGCAAGATTGAATGGGTTTTTGGTGGTAAACGCGCAACCTTGAGTTGGGATAGCACACTCGCTGGCACTGAATCAACTGGCGCTGTGACTGGCAAAGTTACTGTAACGCTTATCCCGGGTAAAGAATCTACCGCTAAATTTACTACGAGCGTTGAAAACGCCGTAAACTTTACCGCAAATACGCATTATAAATTGGCTAATGTCCCGGCGGGACTTGTTGGTGCTCTTAAGAAAGTTAGTGATACGGTTGCTGAATTGTCTTTCACTGGAGCCGCTACTAATAAGGCAGATGTTTCTAATATCGCCTTGACTTTTATGGATAGCGCTTTTGCTAATGCTGATGCGAATCTCATTTCCGGCAGTACGAAGACCGATATTGCTATCACTTTCGTTTAATCTATAACAATCAAATAGAAAGAGAGGGAGAATCGTCTCCCTCTCGAAAAAAAATTCAGGAGAGGAATCATATGGCTATTCTTACTATTGAAAAATTTGCGGAGCTGCGTAATAGTCTTACTGTTGTGAAAGACAAGTTTTATATCCCCGTATGGGACGCGGAAGTTTACATGCGTAGACTGAGCGCCGGGGAAGCAATGAAAATTTATAGCCGCGCCGAGAAAGTTCAAGACGAGGATAAAAAGGTCGAAGAGTATAACTTTGCGATGTACCGCATGGTTATTGCTTGCCTTGTCGATGAGAACGGCAACCAGATGCTTACTGAAAATGACATCAATTGGCTTTTGAGTCAGGATGTTCAGGTTGTTACTGCCTTGGTTGAAGCCGCATCAAAGATGAATACTATCAATGAAAAGGCTCAGGAAGAGGCAGAAAAAAACTAACTACTGGCTGGCTTTGGATGTTTGCGTATTCTCTTGCGCGTGATCTTCATATGACGGTAAACCAGCTTTTAGAAAACATGGACGTAGAAGAGTTCATGGGATGGGTTGCCTACCATAAGATTAAAAACGAAGAACAAGAGAATGAAGAAGGGGGCCAATCTCCTAGAAAAAGAGAGATGACCCCCGAAGAACAAGAAAAGGCGATGTTCGCTCTTTATGGCGGAAAAGTTATTGAATAAAAAAGTCGCCTACTTCTTCGCAGCGTTTTCTTTATCCAGCCGTTTGCGCACCTCCCATTCTTTACGCATCGAAACAATCTGATTGATGCCCGGAATAATTGCACTCTTGAGTAGCACATGGCAACTCAATGCCATATACAAACCGATTATGCCCAACTTTGTACCATAAGGTTTTCCATTTACGTCCGCAAGAATACCAAAGGCAAAAATCAAGGCACCGATGATTTCAACAGAAACAAAGACTCTAAGCAAAACGTAAAATTTTTTCATTTTCAATCTCCCTTAAAAAGCCCGTAATGGATTGGAGGTGTACATGGCTTTTAATGTACAACAACTCCCGCTCAAACTTCTCTCTGAAATTTCATTTCAAATAGAGACGGAGGGTGCGAAAGTCCTTACGGGCTTTTCTAATGCGCTCCGTCTTGAGATGATAAAAAATGCTAAAAGTATCCCCCTTTCCAAGAACCCTTGGTACGTAACGCCCAATGAAAATTTTAGAGAAACGCCATTTGTCCGTCCATCAAAAAGAATACCTAAAAAAGCTAAACTTGTTGACGCTGGAGCTTGGTATGCACATTTTCTTGAATACGGTACGGAGCCCCATGTTGTCAAGGGAAAAAGAAGTCCTAAAAAATGGATGCGATATGAAGACAAACTTGGTGTACCTCCCGGTATAGTATTCAGAGATCCAGCTACGAAAGAAATTATCAGATTTACGGAAAGAAGTAAAGTAGACGGAAAAGTCTACGTTTTTTCAAAAAAAGAAGAGCATGGCATTCCCGGTAAATCCACGCCAAACCCTTTTCAACCTGCGGGATATGTGCGTAAAACTGCGGACTCAGCCGAAAAAGTGCTTGAAAAATATTTGTCCACGGAAGAGGGATCTTAATGGCGACTAAAAGACTCACACGGCTAGTTATTCCGGTGGAGCTTGACGATAGTAAAACAGCAAGCACTCTCACCAATCTTAAAGAAGTAATCACTCAAACAAGCCAGCAAATTTCTCGGAGCATGGAGAAAGCCCTGCCCGTTGCTGATATTACTAATGCTTCTATAAATATTATCAGGTCAATCGGAAGTATTCAAGCGTCCGCCAAAACCGCCGCCGCAGGAATTAAAAGTGAGACTGATAAAATTGGGAACGCTCTGCAAGGTGCTTTCGGCGTAGATGCGACGAAAGCGTCTTCTATGATGCAAAAATTCCTTGAGATGCGCGGTGTTGAAAGGGCGGTAACTCAGTTAAAACGGATGCAGCGTGAGTATGGGCTTACATCCGCCGAAGCTATTGAGTTTGCGAAAAGCATCAATGCGTCGGACGAGGTTCTTCGTCGATTTGCTGACACTCAGGAACGCACAAAACAGGGTGGTAGAGGCGTTTCCGGGCTTCTTACGCCGTCGTATTCCCTTACTTCTGGTGTTCAAGCCGCAGCGGGCGCTGTAGGCGTTTCTTTCGGTATGTACGGAATGGTCGAGCTTACCAAATCCGTATTCAATGCTACTACTGCGCTTGATAGCTTACAGCTTTCTTTCAAGTCGATTTACGGAGAGTCCGCAGTAGCCGAGCAATCCCTCGGGTTTGTGCGTAAAGTAAGTGATGAACTCGGCCTGTCTTTTATCGATACTGCGCAAGCTGCGAAAGCCTTATTCGCTTCCGCGAAAGGTACTGTCTTAGAAAACGACGCTCAGATGATTTTTAAAAGCTTCTCCCAGATGGGCGTTGCGCTTAAACTCACTGGCGAACAGATGAACTCTGTGTTCCTCGCTATCTCTCAGATGATTTCTAAGGGTAAGGTCAGCGCGGAAGAACTTAGGTTGCAGCTTTCTGAAAGAATGCCCGGTGCAGTGAATCTTTTTGCGAAAGCTATTGGAGTGACCACAAAACAACTTGATGATATGCTCCAAAAAGGCGAAGTGGGACTTGAACATCTTCGTACCTTTGCGGAAGAAGTCGGAAAGACGTATGCTAAGGGAGCGGAAGAAGCTTCTCACGGTCTGCAAGCCGAGCTTAATAGATTGGCTACCGCATGGTTTGACCTTAAATCCGCAATGATGGATTCTGAGGGTGCAGCAGCTTTTATTCGCGTACTTACGGAAATTACGAAATTCATTGGACAGAACATTGATTCAATAATGAATTTCGTGAAGTGGATTGGGATTGTATATACAACGCTTAAAGTTACTACGGCTTTCGGTGTTGCGGTAGATGCGCTCAAGAATCTCAGGACTGCTTTCACTTTAACTGGAGTAGCCGCAGCGGAAACTTCCGGCATAATGAAAGCCGCACAAGCTGTAATCGCTAAATTCGCACTTGCTTTTAACGCCAATCCTATCGCGCTTACCGTCACTGCTCTAGTCGCGGTAGGTACTGCGGCATACGCTCTTAGCAACCAGATATCCGATTCTGAAAAATTCATTTCCGGATATGCCAAGAGCTTCGACGAAATTGCCAGTAAGTCCGAAAAAGCTGCGGCAAGTCAGAATAATCTTTCGAACTCCAATAAACGTCTTCAAGAACAATATCTTAGCGGTGAATACGTAAAGCGTCAGATGGACTTTATTCAAGCCCTTCAAGAGCTTCCTAACGTATTCTCTTCTACTAAAGTGGTGAGTTTCTTCGACTCTATTCTCGGACCGCTTTCCGATACGGATTCAGAAGCTCTCTTTACCTTGAGAAGTCAAGCCGTTAAGCTTGCTAAAGAGACTCGTGATGCTATTGATAAAGCATTAAACGAAGAAACCGATCCGAAAGCCCGAGATGAAATGATTAAGAATACTCTTGATCGTTTCAAGATCATGTTCCGTACCATCAAAGACGGCATGAAAGAAGCTGGTGCATCCGAAGAGGTCATTAAGCAATGGGATAATTTCGGTGGTGCCATTCTCAATGCAAAAGATACCGCAGATGCAGCTAAAGCGGCGTTGGAAGCACTCACCGGAGAAGCGAACAAAAGCGGGAATAGTATAGCTAAATTCGCGGAAGCCTACGAAGCTATTCGCAAGGGGACAAAGACTACAGAATTTGGTAAGCAACTTGCTGGACAGGAGGATTTCGAAACTCAGATTCGTGGCCTTCTCCAAATGTCCGAAGCTCAAGAGCAACTAGAGAGCAAGACTCGGAATCTCCTTGCAGCATATACTGAACAGCAGAACGCCAATACTTTGACCGAAGAAAAGATGAGAGAGCTTGAATCAGCTTTTGATTCTATGTCTAGTCAATCTGGTCAACTTGATAATGCTTTCCGGCTTGTAGCTGAGGCGGCAGTATCTTCTGGAGCGGACGCTTCTACTCTCGATTCAATTATTGAAAAACTTGGAGAAACTTTCCATCTTTCCGCTCAAGATATTGATGAGTTTAAAGCAAAATTAAATTCCGCGCTGTCTGTTGCAGCACTTCAATCTGCGGAACAAAAACTCGCTGCTATTGAAGGTAAATTAGCAACAGTAGGGAGTAAGACCTCTCGTGCTGCTTTGACTACTCTTTCATCAATGAAAGAACTTCAAAAAGGGCAGGAGAAACAGATATTAGAAGCTATAGAATCCGGCGATTTTACGAATCTCCTTAATGCACAAGGAAATAAAATAGCCGCAGATGTAGCTAAAGTCTATAAAGAAATCGCTGAAAAATCCGAAGCTCTTGTTGCCGCAGAAGATGCTAATCGCAAAGCAAAAAGAGACGCAAATAAAAAGCCAAAGAAAATCCCTGAATTTGATATTGAAGGATTTGATGTTCGCGTACAGAAGTTGTTTGGAACCGAAACGAACTTCGCAAAAATTGTTGAAGCCGAAATTGAAAAATTAAACGCTTCACTGGCTACACATAAACTTGATATTAAAAAAGTCGCGGAAATCTATAAAGATGAGCTTCCTGATGGATTACATTCCGTTGCTGAGGCGCAAGAGTTCCTGAGCAACAAGCTCAAAGAGGGATTGTTCGCCAAGCAAGCGGAAAAAGAAAAGAAAGCCGTCGATGATCTTCGTGAAAAGTTGATGGACTTTGAAAGGGCTTATTCCGAAATCGTTTCTGGCGATAAGGGTGAGGCCGCACTTAAATCCTATGAAAAGCAATCTAAGCAATGGAAAGACACCGCTGAGAAGCTCTATAGGTCTATATCCAATTCCGCGTTCTCTTCCGCAGAAGAAAGAATCGCCGCTGAACAAGAATATGCCGATACCGTTGCCCGTATTGATGAATGGATGGCGGAACAGAGAATCCGTACGTCTGGTGGCGTTTTAGATAATCTGAAACTCGGTATCAAAGACTACTATGATCAGCACAAGAACTATGCTCTTGGATTGGGGGAAGTAGTAACCTCTACTACGGATAGCATGGCTGCCGCCTTATCTGATTTTGTGGTAGGAGGTATGCGAGACTTTAAGTCCTTCGGAGAGGCATTTGACAGCTTGGTCAATGACATGATCAGAAGCCTGTCAAAATTGCTTGCGCAACAGCTTATGTCCGGCATTCTCCAATCTGCGCTTGGCCTCTTCACCGGAGGTATTGGCGGTGGAGGCGGTGCCGATAATGCGGTTTCATTCTCGTCTTGGTTCGGCGGTATTAATAGAAAAGCCAATGGTGGCGTGATGACTGGAATTTCTGGTCATAGCAATTCGATAGTAACTTCACCGACTCTTTTCTCTTACGGAAAAGAAATCAGCCAGTATGCCAATGGTGCTGGATTGATGGGAGAAGCTGGACCCGAAGCTATTATGCCTTTGGCGAGAACAAGCTCAGGTAAACTCGGCGTCATTTCCAAACGAGAAAATGAGTCGAGCCGACCCACATCTTCTTCATCTTCCGAGGTGTTTGTAAATGTTTATAACTCTACTGGTCAAAAGGCGCAAACCAAACAAACTCAGAATGCAAATGGGTCAAAAAGCATAGATGTTATAATTGGTGATGTCGCCGCACAGCAGATGCTTACTCCCGGCACCAAAGCCAATTATGCTATCAGAACTCAAACCGGGGCTACTCCCCCGACGATTAAGCGGTGATTATATGAGTATTATTTGGCCCGCAGATCTTCCTCAAGTACCCTTCGCAGACGGAGGGTACTCCGAATCAATGCCGTCCAACCTTCTTGTGTCTATTATGGATACAGGTCCGAGTAAAGTTAGACGGAGGGGAAGCGCGACTCCCGGAAAAATGAATGTATCTTTTAAAATGACTACGGCAGCTACTAAAAAATTAGAAACCTTTATCCGAACAATTCTTGGCGGTGGGGCAAAAGCCTTTGAATTTCCTCATCCTAGACTTGACAAAAATGTAAAAGTACGTATAATGCCGAAGTCGGACACGGAATTGTATGAAATAAATTTCATCGCTCCCGGCCTATGGAAAGTAGATTTTACCTTTGAGGTTTTTTACGATGCCCCTCTCGCCTAGTACGGTGGCGTCGATGATGGCGCAGGAAACGGATAACGCCGACATAGTTCTTTTGACAATTACGCATCCAAGCTGGACGGAACCTATTTATCTATCGTCCGACCCTACGGTTTTTCTCAGGAATGATACGGAAACTAATCTTCCTATCTACGGAACGATATCCCGTGGCAAAGAATTTCTTTATATTCCCATGAGAGCTATTGCCCCGGACTCCAGACAAGAGACACCTCCTGAATGCAAAATTTCAATCGACAATGTTTCTCGGTATATAGCACCGTATCTTGTTAAAACAGATCGACGCACTCCTAAAGTAACTTTTGAAATAGTTACCACCGCTTTTCCGGATATTGTTGATACTGTGTATCCGGAATTTGATTTATCTTCCGTAACAATCAACGCCCAAACTGTAGATGCCAGTATTTCCTTGAATACGGCTTCGCAAGAGCCTGTGCCGTGGCTTAGATTTGTTCAAGCATATTTTTATAGTCTTTTTTATAATGGATAAAACATGAAAATGAGAGACAAGTTTTCAAAATACATAGGAATCCCTTTTGTGGATCACGGAATAACTTCCGAAGGCTGTGATTGTTACGGCCTTGTGCTTCTCGTGTATAAAGAGGAGCTTGGCATTGATCTTCCGTGGCTCGGGGATTCCTATTCTCATGCGTATCGTAGAAAAGACGTAAATTCCACGGTAAAAAAGAACATTGATCTTGGTTGCTATATAGACGTTACGAATGAGCCTCGCAAACCTCTTGATATTATTATTTTTAGGACTGGAGGTCTTGAAACACATATCGGACTTTGGGTTGAGGATGGATGGCTTTTGGACATACTTGAAGGGGCGCATAGTACGATTCGTAGGTACGATACGTCCGAATGGAAAAACAGAATTACGAGAATTTTGAGGCACGTAGATGCGCGGTAAAGCAATGAAAAAGCGAGCCTCTCGTAAAAGAGGGGAAATCACAGTTCTTGGTCGGCATTGGGCAAGTTCGTCTCGTGTCTCGCTCACAGTCCAAGAAGGACAATCCCTTGAAAACATCATCACAGACTCCGTAAAAATTCTTCGGGCTAACCAAGCTATTACTCCCGCATATGCCGAATATCTAAAGAAGCATTGTGTTTGCCGTGTGGATTTTATCAATATCCCTAAAGAAAAATGGGCCGTCACCTATCCTGTGGATGGTCAGCGTGTCGAATTTTTCATTAAGCCCGGTAAAGGTGGCGGTAAAAATCCTTTTGCTACAATCCTTAGCATTGTTGTAGCTGTCGCTGCTATCGCAGTGCCTGTACTTGCTCCGGCTTCATGGGGGTTGATGACAGCGGCGGGAGCCTTGACTTGGACTGGTGCCGCAGTAAGTTTTGGTATCTTAACGGTTGGCTCACTCGCTGTCAATATGCTTTGCCCTCCTGCAACGCCTAAACTTAGCGGACCTAAATCTTCCGAAAAAGAATCTCCTACCTATTCTATTTCCGGGGCAAGAAACGGAGCGAACCCATATGGTTTTGTTCCTCTTATCTTCGGAAGGAATAAGGTCACTCCTCCTTTGGCAGCGAAATCTTGGACAAATATTGAATCGGATAAAACCTATTTCAATATGTGCGTTATCTGGGGGCACCCAGATATGTCCGTAAGAGATTTTAAAATTGGGGATACGCCTTTAGAAAACTTTAAAAATATTGACCACAGATTCCATCCTTCTACCACTGGTGAAGGGCTTGTCTATTTTGGCAAATCCTTTAATGAAGAAACCGTGGGGACTTTAATCTCGAAAGAAGCTGGATATATTACTCGGACAATGGGAGAATGCGATACAATCAGCTTAGACATTACGTTCTCCAAAGGGCTGACTTCCATCAATGAAAAAAATGGAGATAACTATGATCGTACCGTTGAGTTTGAAGCTGAATATAAATTAAAGAATGATACGGTATGGAAAGGACTTGTTGGGGGGTCATTCCCTATTCGTGGGACATCTATCGAGCTTAAAAGAAAAACTGGCTTTTATTTAAACGCCGGAAGAAACTCTATTGTCTATAGTGATTTTTCTGGTAATATCAATATGGCTGATGGAGAAACAGCTCCAGTTAATACCGTTCCATTAGCAAAAGTTATTCTTGTATCAACTCCTCATTATGAATTTGATGATGATGGAAGACAGCGGGTAACATACACATATTCATATACTTGCGAAGACTTGCGGGTAAGTTCTGTGTCCGGTGCCGCTCCGTATATTAATGAAGTAAAACATTATACGAAAAAATGCGGATATGGATTAGGTAGTCCTTATTGGGGTTATACTTGCGTCGAAGTTTATGATTATTCGACTTATGAAATTGTCATTCCTGACCAATATGTGAATGGCATTAACAAATTTGCCATCTCTGGACAGCAATTAAAGCCCTTGACCCGTACTTATACTGTGAATGTTCCTCACGGAGATTACGATGTTCGTATTCGAAGACTTACTGATGATAATTCAAATAAGTATATCTATGATGAAGCTACGTGGGCGACGAAAAGGGCTATTGTAAATCGTCAATCTTTTTCAACTCCTGTTCCCGTATGTGTTTCTGAATTGCGTATTCAGGCATCGGAACAGCTTTCTGGATACGTCGATAACTTTAATGCTATTTGCACGGCATTGATTCCAGACTTTAATACTAGCAATAATACGTGGGAATGGAGGGAGACGAGAAATCCTGCATCTGCTTATAGGTATGTATTGACATCCCGTCATGCTTTAAATTCTCCTTATACGGAAGACAAGCTTGACGAACCAACGCTACGTGAGTTTCATAAGTATTGTACCCGAATGGGGTGGACTTTCGATTTTGTTTGTGATACAGAAGAGAATCTGTGGTCACGTCTTACTCAGATCGCTGCGGCAGCGCGTGCTTCCGTAACCACAGAAATAGATGGAAAATATGGTGTGGTGATTGACGATAAGAATAAAACTCCTGTGCAGCAATTCAACCAGCGTAATAGTTGGGGATTCAGCATGGAGAAACTTTTTCCTAACGTCCCTCATGCTCTTAGAATCAAATTTGTTAATAGTGAAAATAATTTCCTGCAATCGGAGGATTTTTGCTATGCGGACGGATTTGATAAAAACAATGCTACGGATATTCAAGAAATCGATTTTCCCGGCATTACTACGTGGACAAATAACTGGAAGCAAGGAAGATATCATTTAGCATCACAACTTCTTCGTCCCCTAAGCGTTACAATTAATGCTGACTGGGAACACAGGATGTGTCATCGTGGAGACGTTATTGAAATTTTTCATGACGTTCTTATGAACACTTTCGGAGCGGCACGTGTTGTAGGATTGATTTATCGGGATACAGGTGGTACGGAATATATTATTTACGAAAATTCCGAAAGGCCCATTGATACTCCCGCCGTAGGTGTCGTTCTTGATGATTCCATTGTCTTTAGCGAACGTGATGTTATTTACGGTATTGCAATCAGAAATCCATATGGAAAAACTGTTACTTATCAAATTCAACCACAATTTGGGGAGGAACATTCCCATATCTATTTCACTTTCGCAATAACATATGCTACTACTCCCTATATTGGAGATTTAGCTAGCGTATCATTAATGGGTGAAGCGAATGATAAATACCTTGTAACTCAGATTGCGCCCGCCGAAAATTCCTCGGCTGAAATTAAGGCGATTCCGTATTCTCCCGAAGTCCTCGACGCGGATAAAGGAGAAATTCCTCCTTGGAATCCTCCTATTATTATTGACAAGCTACCTACTTATACTATTCCCAATCCTACCATTACACAGATAATTTCCGATGAGTCCATGCTCGTTAAGATCGGGCAGAACATCATTCCTCAAGTTGGTATCTGGTTTAAGGTTGGAGATGGAACCTCGTTAGATTGTGTGGTTTACGCCCGTGCAAAGAAAACGCAAGAAGCAGCTTGGGGCAATACCGTTCGAACTTCCGTATCCGAAGGATATGTCGCCATTTCGAATATGGAGTCTGGTGAGCTATATGACTTGTCTATCCAAGTTACCGATCCTGTACGGGGAATTAGCAGTGATTGGATAACTCAAACCGGATATTTCGTTATTGGAAAAACCGCGCCGCCTCCTGATGTGGACGGCGTTACCGCTGAGCTTCTTCCTCCGTCCGGGGTAAAAATCAGTTGGAATCCTGTAGCTACTCTTGATATAGATTACTATGCTGTTCAAGGGGATATTACAGGGAAAACGATTGACACGAGTATCATACTTCCCGTCCCAAATAAATTCGGCACATTGAATATGACAGTTAGCGCAGTGGATACGCTTGGAAATTTTTCCTTGCAACCTGCCCCCGTTTCTGTTACTATTCAAAAACCTAAAAACCCTGTCATTAAAACGGAAGTCACTATCGATGGCCTTAAATTGAGTTGGACAGATTGTACAACTTCTTGGCCTATCAAGAATTATGAAGTTCATGATGAATATATGTCAAGAACGGAATTTTCTAATGTGACTTCAATATATGTGTCGCCAAGACCTGTGGGTAAGTATAAATTCACAGTGAAAGCTATAGACATTTTTGGAAATGAATCTGGTACTGTTCCTGCATTTATTGAAGTGGATCTTCTCGGGAGGGTCCAGCCGACAGCAAGAATTGATGGCGCTGATATTCTGTTAGAATGGCCTATTGTATCGTCGGCGTTTCCGATAGATGAATTCGAAATCGTTGAAGGGGATTTCACTCCTGTAGGCAGGGCTAAAGTCAATTATTTCCGAGTTCCTGCGGGAGCTGTCGGGTTTCATGAATGGAAAATCCGAGCACGAGACATCGTCGGTAACTACGGGGACTGGGGTGAAGTTTCTATCGAGATTAAAGCCGCCGCAGCACCAACTGTAAAAGCGACAATTCAAGAAGATAAAATCCTTATTTCTTGGGTAGCGCCTTCAACAATCAATTTACCAATAACTGAATACGAGATAGAAAATAGTACAACAGGAGAATCTTTCGGAAGGATTAATGCGACACAGATAGTCGTACCTCCTGAAAAAACCGGAAATCACATTTTCAGGGTTCGTAGTTGGGATACTGGAGGAAATGCTGGAGCTTGGGGTCAAACGAGTTTCCGAGTCGAAGCTCCCGGCAGAGTTTATATAACTCCTACCGTTATCGACAATAACGCACTTCTTGTTTGGACTGAACCTTCCACGGTATTCTTCCCAATTCATCATTATGAAGTACTTCGTGGAAATGAATTGGAATATGCGGAACTTATTTTCAATGTTAACGCTTTAATCGTCAATATCTTTGAAGCTGTATCCGGAAATTACACATATTGGGTTGTTCCGGTAGACGTAGCCGGAAATAAAGGCGCAGCATCACCTATCACCTGTGTTATTTCTCAACCTCCTGATTATGTTCTTTTTTACGATTGGGATTCTGTTTTCTCTGGAACACGCCATAATTTTATTCTTGACGGCGTTGGTGGGATGATTGGCCCTATCGTAAACGAGAATGAAACGTGGACACAAAATATCGCACGATTTGGTGGAACTACCGCAGCATCCACATGGAAAAACAAGGTGGACATTGCCGGACCTACTTGGATGGAACCAGCAGGTTCAGAGGGATGGTATCAAGAAGAATTTGATTATGGACAAATCATGCAGTCCATCAGGCTTGCTGTTACCCCCACTATTCAAGTTCTTTCCGGAACACCCTTATATTCGATAAAGATTGAATATAAAATAGATAAGAGTGATCCGTGGGAATTGGCTACCGAAAATGCTACGCAGGTCTTTTTGCAGCGGTTCCGGTATATCCGATTTACGCTTAGTATGCTTCCGGGTTCCAAGGGACTTATTCGAATATCCGAATTAAACCTTAAATTCGATGTTAAGATTCGAAATGACTCTGGCGTCGCACTAGCTGAGGCAAATACGAATGGCCCCGAATGGCCCGGAAACGCAAATGATACTGGAAATCTGGTAAACTTTTCTATGCCGTATCTCGATGTATGGGAAGTTACGGCTGCACCTGAAAGTGAAGACGCGGGATTGGTCGCCTTGGTTTCTTTCCAAGACATTCCTTCTCCCAAGTTTTTCAGAGTGTCTCTTTTCAATAATAAAGGTGTCCGTACTACCGGAAACGTAGTATGGAAAGCAGTAGGAATATAAAAAATGGAGATCTCCCGAAATGGCAGAAGTACCTTCTAAAGTTGACGTTATCGTCGGCATGAAATCAGCATTCAGATCAAATCTGAGTACGGATTGCGTAAGATGGAATTACTCAAAACGCAATTTTGAATATTGGAATGGTACTGAATGGGTGCTTATCGGGAGTTCGTCAACCGGGGAAGGGCGATCAATTCAAGACAGCCTGTCTTTATTTAACGTCCTTCCCCGGAATCCTTCCCTCAATCTTTTCGCTGATGAATATGAATATTCTTGGGGAAAGATTCCTCCGCAAATTGCATTCACCCGTAATTCGTCAGCTACGTATTGGGGGCCTGACGGCATATCTCATATCGCTGCGGCGGGAGAACCTCGTATTGATCATAATCCTGTTACAGGTGAATGCCTTGGCTGGCTTAGGGAGCCTCAAAGAACAAATTTTATAGATAATGTTGTTATTAAAGGCATAGGAACAGACGGAGCGCACTATGTAGAAACTTCTGCTAGCTATAATTTTAAATTTAGATCCAAAGTATATAAATATCGGGCGGGTACGCCTACGAATACTCAATTCGGTATTTATACTACAGGGGTTATTCCAAAAGAAAACCAAGTGTATTTTAGTTCAATATTTTTTAGATGCGATAAAAATAGCCCGCTATCTATTATAAATATCGACACTCCGAATTATGTTGTTATCCAAGGCGGTGGATTATCCATAGATTTTAATTTCAAGACCAATACTATTATTAAAAAATCTGCTAATATAACTGAAAATAATTTTGGTCTTGAGGATGTCGGGGATGGATGGTTTAGAGCATGGTTCCGTTTTAAAGGAGCAGAAAACGCAAATCTAAAAACGGGTATACGTATATATTTTAAAGATTCTACAGGACTTGTTACAACTTTTGACGGAGATGGTAAGTCCACCTTCCGGTATGCTTGCCCCCAAATGGAAGAAGCCGAAGATTTTGATACTAAACCAACATCCCCGATTCCTACGGAAGGAACCGCCCAAGTTACAAGAGCCGAAGATAAGTTTTCTATAAATAACGGGATTACGTTTACTAGAGCATCACAAGCTACGTATTTTGATGCAGAAGGATATATGAGAACTGTCGGAAATGACGTTGAACGGCCTTTATATGATAATAAAACAGGTAAATTCATTTCTACGCTCACTGAAACGCAAAGAACGAATTATGCTACTACCGCTGGCATAAGCAGGGTTACAAAAGAAGAAACTCAAGATAAATTCATCGGCCCCGCATTAAAATTGACGCTTGACGCAACTTTAGATTCGTATCATTACATGATCTATAGATTATACACACCTGCTGAAATTCCGGATCATGTTGGGGAGGATGTAACATTTTCATTAGTAGTAAAACCCGTAAATCATAGGTATATTCAAGTAAAAATAGGTTCCGATATTACGGGAACTACAGGATATTATGCAGCTTCATACGATATAGAAACATGCTCTCTCATAAAAGTCATTAAACCCACTTCTTCAAATATAGTATGGAGAACTACCATAGAAAAAATGCGAAACGGATGGGTTCAAGTTTCCATTGGTGCAAGAATCCTAGAAGAATATTCTACAGGGGTAACTACTAATTATGGTTTTTATTCCGGATTATATTTTGCCGATGCTACAGGAAATACCAAAATCAATGGAGATTCATTTTCTTCTATTTTAGTGGGGAATATTCAAACTGAGATCGGAATTGGATACTCATCTTATATACCTATTGTCAATAACACCGCGACTACTCGTGCTATCGACAATTATTCTAATTTGTATCCTACGAAGGACTCTCCGTTTTTATTTAATCCTGTACGTCAAACATTCTTCTTTAACGAGGGTGATGGGAAACGGGCATATCGTTCCGTAAAAAATACTAGAACAATCGAATTTTCTATGGGCACTACGAAACAGTGCGTCGTTTTCCCTGCACATTTAACTGATAGCCAACTTTCAGATTTAATTGGATAAAGGAGAATTATTTTATGTTGGATGTAACTGAAAGTCCGTCAATTGATCCTCCGGTAACTGTAACGTCATCAATCCCGGAACCCATAAAATCTTATACAGATTTTTATTTTGCAGCACCCAATGTATCCGCTCTCGAAGAGTCATTGGGAATTTCTCTTAACGATCCTCCGGAAGGTGTTTATGTTGATTATATTGGAAAAGCTGAAAAAACTCCTCCAGTATATTCAAACGATGACCCAGAAAACGCTACTATCGTTACTCCGGCTACTTATTATGATTTTGAATTGGTCAATATCCGAATTTCGAGTTTCGTAATTCCAGACAAATTCGTTAACTCGAAATTCCTTATTCCTGAGCCTAAGACTCCAGTTAGAGTGTGGTTTTAAAATGAATAATACTCAAATTTGGGCGGAACTTAACGCTGCACATGAAACAAAAACTTCTGAGAATTGAAATTAATAACTTCAATCCCTGCAACTGGTGGCATCATTACCATAAATTATACTGGTATTTTATTGGGATACGGAACGTCAACAGACGTTGTTGGTTCGATGTGGCTAATTAATAAAAGAACGGGAGAAGGTTCAAGCGGATATTCTGGGGGAGGCTCAGGAAATGCCGTATATGCAAATATCCATGTTACCGCTGGAGATCAAGTTCAAATTTACTATAGTAACGTAAAAATAGATAGATTGGCTATTGCTTTGTTTGCATGATAGAAAAATACTATTGACATTTTTTTCGATATCTGATAGACGAATAAAATAAAATCTTAATGGAGAGAAATATGAATCTCGAAAAAATTAATGAAATTGTTAAATTTATTGATGAGAATCAGCATAAGGTAAATGACGATTATGCTATGCTTACGCAGCTTAGAAGCACGCTGTATTTTGTAGACAAGTCTCTTGAAAAGAAGCAAAAAGACCTTGAGGAAGCTTCCGAAAAATTGAAAAGCCTTTTTTCCGTGATTATTGCCCCGGATAAAGAAGAAGACGATAAAATCGCAGAAGTAGTTTCATCGGACAAACCCTCGGCCTAAATAAAAATTGAATCTATAGAAGTCTAATCTTTAGAAGGTAATCCTTACATGGCAAATCCTAATTTTTCAGCACCAGCAATATCCAATAAAATAGCATCGGATATTGATTCCATTCGAGAACTTGCAAAACTTATTGCGAGGATGCGAGGGGATCTTGCTGACAATGCTCCGGAAGGTACTATCATCTTCAATCAATCTGCAATGAATTTCCAAATGAAAAGCGGAACGGTTTGGAATGCTCTGGATAACGGTACTGGCAAGTACGCTTTCAATGTTGATAGGCTCGACGGGTTTCATGCTAATGCAGGGATTATTGCCAATTCCATAGTAGTCCGTGATTCTAAGGGTGTCATTCCCGGAAATATTTCCGGACGGGCTCCCAATGCTACACAGGCTGACGAACTTACTACGGTCAATCCTATTGCGAAAGGGGGGACAGGAGCTTCTACCGCTGCACAGGCTCGCGCCAATCTCGGTACGAATGACGTAGGTAATCTTACGGCTGGAGTTCTTCCTTTCGCACGGGGCGGTACAGGTCGCACAGATGGTAGCGCGAATGATGTTCAAACTCCGCGTGTAGTAGTAGACGCTAATGTCACTACCGCAAAAGGGAGGGGTCAAATAGGTGTACTTGCAATGGGCCGAGGTATCGGTACAGATGCGAATTTATTTACGGGAAATGGTAGATATTGGTTTAATAATCGCGATGCATTAGTAAATTTCCCAAAGAATAATGTAGGCGGGTCATTGGATGTCCGTGCTTATTCCACATATTCTCATCAAGACTATATTAATTACAATAATACAGGTCGATTTTGGAGACTAACTCAAAATTCAGGAGGTACTTGGACCCCGTGGTATCGTGTCCCCGAAGGTTTAACAGATAATTACACCACAAACTCATCTGTTGTCGCCGCATCAGCAAAAGCATTGATGAATCTCAAATCTTACGCGGATACGAAATTGCCTTTGGCTGGCGGGGCTATGACCGGAAGGATTGAAGGATTGCGGGGGACTTATAATAGTTCAATCATTGCAAGATATAGTACTTCCGCTTTAGAAATTAGAGAAAATGACGGTGTTGGTAATACGCAAACAGATATAGGATATGCTCCATCAATCGGCTTTCATTGGGCGGATAAAGCTGCGGCACAGCTTGTTTTAAGAGCAGATGGGTCTTTCGCCTTCATTAAACAGGGCGGCGAAAGAAATTTTGTTGATTGTTGGGCCGCTCTTGCCGAGACTTCGCAGTATGTACGTAATTCAGGCGATCAAGATATGAGATTTTATTGGGATGGTCAAGCCGGGCAGCCGCAATGGTTATGGGGATCTAACGATGGAGTAAATATAAAGGTTTGGAACCCTTTGAATTTTAATGTAAGTAGGGCCAATTATGCAAATAGCGCGGGCTCCGCTCCGGCGAATGGCGGGACAGCACAGCAAGCAATTGTAACTCCAAGTGTTGCAGCTGGTTATTCTGGTTATACTCTTCCAAATGGAGGGACGTGGCGGACTTTAGTTGCAAGAAACGGCGACCCTTGGGTTTCCGATTATGCCGGAGGAACTACTATTGACACCAGAGGCGGTGTACTTATATCAATTAGAATTGCTTAGGAGAGCATATGAATTTTGGAAAAATTATTTATCGACCATTTGATGATTCTTATGTTATTATAAAAAATGAACTTCCTTATCATGTCCCTAATATTGAGGGATATGAAGACGAATGGAAAAGCGTTTCGGAATATGCAAAAAATAATCCAGAAAAAGTTTCTGTAGAAGAAAGAAAATCGATTACGCTTGAAAATCTCAAAGAATCAAAAAAAACCTCTATAGATTATGAAACCAGAAATAAAATTTATAATGGATTTAATTATGTGATAAATGGATTAGAATATCATTTTTCTTATGGTGCAATTGATCAACAAAATTATGCAGATGATGCTAATTTAATTTTATATCAAAAATATTCTGGAATAGAGCCAATTTCGATCATATCTAGGACAGGATATTCCATCCCAGATAACAATCCAGTTTCTTTTCAATTTAAAGGCGATGCGTTCCTTGACCTTTATTATAATGGAGCTTTAGCTCATAAGAATAAAGCATTGAAAGAAGGTAAAGAGCGTAAACTTAAAGTCGAAAAAGCCTCTACAAAAGAAGAATTGGACACTATTTAAAAAGGTAAATTATGGAAGACCTCTCTTTTCAAAATAATATTTTTTTTCTATCCGTGGAATTAAGAAAAATGCAGACCAATCTTTTACCATAACTCTTGGTATTGGCGACCAGACTGCGGAATTTATTATCCCGGATACTGATGAATATGAACTTATTTATGACGGAATCAAAGAGTTTCTGGATAACAACTAAAAAGGACAATATACGAATATGAGCGACACACATCAAACAGTTACGGTAGGCGGTGGGGAGAAAACGGACGGAATTTCTAGTGCTATTCTTGCATTTGCTAAAGATATTCCGAGGGAAGTTTCAGATCATGTATCTACGCTCTTTTGGAGGATGCTGACGTTGCTTCTTATCGTCATGTTCCTTCTTACCGGGGGAGCTTCCTATTATTTTTCATCAAGAATCAATGATATGGAAGCTCAAATCTCTGAGAAAAACAGAGCTATCGAATCAATTAATCGTAGACATAGAGATCTGGTTAGGGCTATCGGCAAGGGAGATATTCAGTCTCTTTCTAAAGCGAATATTAAATCAGATTCAAATCATGAAATTTCAGAATAAAAGTGGCAATGGTAAACAATGGTTACATCCGACGCTAATATTTGTCCCGTTTGCAAAGAAAGGGCTTTTTATCAAGCAACCGTAGTAGCTTTTGAAGATACTCATTTACATCGATTAGGAATGGAAGAGAGATCGACCTATACTTGTGCCGTATGCGGAGCGACTTTTCTGAGAAAGGTAAAACCTGAGTTTTATCAAGTCAAAACTCAAACGCCTCCAGCTTGGCTAGTAAGTAAATTAAGCAAGAAGGAGGCTAAATAATGGCATATGCTCCGCGTACCAGCAAAGGTCTTCGTTTTTTCCGGGGAACAGGGACAGACCTTGCAACGACATCATGGCAGATAATTAATGGTATTTCGGATTGGGCGGCCCCAACACCCACCATCCAATCTATCGATATGACGACGATTAAGGATGAAGCCACTGTATACGCTCCCGGAATCCGAGAGAGCGGAAGCTCATCCATGACCCTGTATTTTGATGATTTAAACACGATTCACCAGAATCTTTTGATTGCCGATAGCAAGTCTGCGGTCAACATCCCTTATCGCATCGATTTTACTGAGACAGGGACTAGCGTAGCCTTCATGGGGCACCCAACCTCTGTACCTGTTTCCGGTTCCGTAGGCTCCGCAAATAGCGCTGCGATTACATTCTATGTTTCCGGCGACCCTGAATGGTCTTTCGGTTCTGGAAGTAGCCCTGAGCTTGATCCTTCCCAATTTCCGGAATCCGTAAAAGAAAGATTCGTTATTGCTACCAATGAAGCTGCAATGCTTTCCTTGACAATCAAAAACGTACAAAATGGTGACTCTGTAATTGTCAAAGAGCCGAAGCCTCTTATGTACGCTGTGGTCGATGACGGCGCACTTGGTACAATGGCGGCTTTTTATGCTTATCAGGCTAAATCTGATTGGAGCCTTCTTTCTAGTATCCCTGCCACATTTAAGCCTTCTGCACATGCGGATGAAAGTGCGGCGTATGGATTAGCAACAACAACTCTGTATGGTCATGCAAAAATCACGACAACTACTCCAAAAGCCCTCGGCGTAGCCAACGTAGGCTCGGAAGATGCGTTTGCTAGAGGCGACCATGTTCATCCAGCTCAAACAGAAGTGTCCGGCAATGCTGCAACGGCTACGCAATGGAAAACTCCGAGAACATTCTATATCTCTGGGGTATATAAAGCGGAAGCTATTGTTAATGGGACGAAAAATATAGATTTCGCTCTGGAAAAGAATATCCAAAGTTTGGCTTCCGGTACGGGCACCGTTTCAGTTGAATTAGTCCCTTCCGTAACCCACATCGTTACAGTAGACCGCGCCTTTACTGTAACGATCCCCGCAGGGTTACAATCCGATAAATTTTATGAGTTTCATGCCATCCTTAAAGCCGCGAATACCTCTGCTGCATTAACGATTTCCGAACCTATTCAATGGGAAAACAATACGCCCCCCTCACTCACTGAAAATAAAGTTACTGAAATTAAAATACAGATCTATGGTAATATAAAAATCGGAACATACCGTATATTCGGATAATCTTAAATAACTCCGTCGACGGTCGTGGACGCATTTCAATATTTAAAACTTCGCGCTATATTGCCCCCATGATGTTAATCATCACTTTGGGGGCTTTATTATGTCTAACGCAACTACAGGATTTAATCAATCCGCATATTCTTCTCCTACGCAACGCTCTTCTATGCCTATGAACACATACAGCTACGCGATGGTAAGTTCTGATGGCGTTATTTACACATGGGATGTCAATGCCGGAAACCAACCTATCGGGGTAGCCACGGAGATTCACGAGAAGCTTAAAGCGCAGCTTATACAAGCGATTGATAAGGCAGAGTCTTATTATAAGATGCTCGTAGAAAACGGAATTATAAAGCCTGAACCTACGCAAGAAGAAGTTCTTAACAACGCTTTGAAGGAATTGCAGGAATCCCGTGCGCAGAATGCTAAACTGGCTGAGATGATTGCTGGTCTTACCGATAAGATTCAAGTCATTTCATCGAATATCGCTTCAACTAAGTCCGTCAATGAGGAAACTCAGGACACTCCGAAATTCGTAGATGACGTGATTAAGGAAGATGCAAAGAATCCTCCAGTTAAAATGGAACAAGGCAACAATAGAGGTAATAAACGATGAACGTACAAAAGATCATGAGCATTGTAAATACCTTGTCCGGAGGAAACTCAAAGGTAATTGACGCCGCGCAAAAGGCTATCTCCGAATCTCGTAATTACCAACCAACTCTTGAGGGCGCACTTCAAGTTGCCCAGAAGTTTGGTATTGATGCTCAAATTCTTGCGGGGATGAAGAAACATTTGGACAATCCCGCCATTAAGATGGGACTGAACTCCATAGCTCCCGGAAGCATCGACAAAATTACCGAGATGGGGAATCAGCTTGAGGCCGCGCTTCGTCAAAGAGGTCCAGCCCCTACTTCAAACGCTCCTAATCCCGGAAACGACGAATTGGCTAAACGCCTTCAAAAACTTGGAATAAAATAATACCTTCGGTGATTCGAGAAGAAATTCGCAGTTTCTTCTCTTCACATATACCCAAAAACTTTTTTTATGGAGAATGACTTATGGAATCTGAACGCGAATCTTCCATGAACTTCGGCTGGATCTTTATCGTGCTGCTCCTGTTCTTCGGGATCTTCGGCGGTGGCTTCGGCTGCGGTGGTAACGGCCTGTTCGGTCGTGGTAATTGCGGTGGTGCCGCTGCTGTTGCTGGTACCGAGCTTGCTGATCTGGTCGCGCTGCGCTCCGTGCTTGGTCACAAGACCATGACGGATAACTGCCAGACCGACCGCGATGTTCTGGAACTCAAGTGCAACATGACTGCGCAGAACGCTGTGCTGACGCAGCAGCTTGAAACTGCCTTCCGCACGATTATCTCTAATCAGGACGCTGGTTTCTCGGCTCTGCGTACTCAGATGCTCGAAGACCAGATTCGTACCCGCGACATGACCCTGATGGCTCAGAACAACGAAATTCAGGGGCTCAAGGCGCAGATGTACAATGACGGTCGTTTCAACGCTCTGGAACGCTCCATTGAAGCTGGTTTCTGCCAGACTGTCAAGCGTCCGCCCTTCTTCCCCGTGGGTTGCTCCCCGTGCGTGAATCCTTGTGGTTGCGGTGGCGTCACCGCCTAACACGGGCTGATTTCACCTTGATATGAGAGGGGTGCAATTAAACCCCTCTCATTAACCACAATGTACGGAGAATTACTATGTGCAATCGCTGCTGCATTCCGTGCATCCGTGTAGCAAGTATCACTACAACCGCCACGACTGCGACTCTTACTCTGGCTACCAGTATTCCGGTAGGAAGATTTGATATCGTAGTTGGAAGGAACTTGTGCATCAGTCCTTGTGCTGATGAAGAAGTTCAGATTGTTGCTGGAGGCGTTACGTTTACGAACGTACTCAACACCTCTGGGAACTATCTTACCCTTGGACAACTTTCTCGTTTCGTCCGATGCGGCTGCCGCATTCGTATGACTCAAACGAGCAATCCTGCGGGTAACATCATGGCTATTGATGTGTCTTGCCCCGGCCCGAACGGAGTACCCATCGTAAACTGCGGGACATCTTTGCTTCCCGTAACCGCCTCTGCTTCCCTCGCTTCCCCGGAACTTGACAAGTCGGAAGCCCCCGCTAAGAAATAAAGTATCCGGGATTTGGGAGCATACGTAGCCTATGACTACGTAACCCCTACCGCGCAGCGTGGGACGATTTTTATCTTCTCGCGCTGCGTTTTTATTAAGGAAATATCATGTTTAGATTAGGACTCGGTATCCTGTTAGGATGGCTTATCTTTGACGAAGAAGGGAAAAAGGCTTCGAATAAGGCTGGTAAATTTATCAAAGATAAATCCGGTGAAGCCATAGACTATGCGTCTAAGCATATTGATACGGATAAAGTCGCTGATTTCGTTAAAAAGCAAATTTCCCCGAAAGGCATTGCTGAAAATATCGCCCAAGACGTAGCTGAGGATGCCGTCATAGATACGGTTGCAGAGGAAGCTGTGCTTGGTAATGCCGCCGGAGGCATTCTAGCCGGAGGCATTCTAGCCGGAGAAACTTTGGCTACCGAACGAAACAACGAAAATTTGAATCAAATTGATCTTCTTCAACAGCGTGTGGATGCTTTGGCAGCAGAAAACGCGCCCATTATATAACCACCACAAGGAAATGAATCATGCACGATAGCAAATCCGCTGAAAAGATTGCAAAAGAAGAATACAAAGAAGAACTTGCATTCTTGGAAGAACTTGAACATGAAATTGGCGAGCATTGCGAGGCCGGAGTTCGGTCGATGCCTCATGTCGAAAACACTCGTGAGCTGCTTAAAGCTCATAAAGAATTGTGCCATTATCTCATGTATAAGTGCGCCATTCATGAAATGTCGGAATATTCCGAAGTGTATCATGAGATTGAAGACATTATTGAAAATCCTCCCCACACTTGGTATCCCTATATGGATAAACCGGGCGGGCACATGAATATCATTGAGATGGAAGTCGGAGAGATGATGCACGCCTATGAAGGAATGCGCGCCACGTCTCCCACGATGACCCATGCTCAGTTCGTACATGAGCTTAAACACGCCGCCGCCGCAATTTGCTACGCTCTGGAAGAAATGACCTGCTCTGACAAGGAGTACCATAAAAAGCACCATTTCCATAAGCCGTATCCCGAAGAATACGGTTCTAAGGCGAAATAATCATGAACATCGAATCTGATCGCAGGATAGATACAGGACAATCGGAATCGAAGACTTTCGGATGGATACCTTGTGCATTATGCAAGGCGTGGATTCCGATTGTCAAAGACGGAGTACACGAACCTCCGAAACACGGTATCTGCCCGTATCGGAAGCCCTCTAAATGCAAAACGGAACCTAGCTTCGGTTGTCGTTGGGGCTTTACTGCTTAATCAGAAATTCTCCCTACCTCCTTCCCATCCCTCCCTTAAAGGCGTCTATCCGGACGCCTTTTTCTTTTCTTGACAAAAATGTAAAATGAAGCTATACTTCTTTGATAATACCATTTTTGTCAGATAAGGAGAGGAGTTTCAATGGCTAATGTAAAACCCATAACGACTAAACAATTCAATCAAAACAAAAAGCATATCACCGACATCCATTGGTACGCCGACAATGTTCTTAACGAAAATATTCAGGTCTGTAAATACATTAGAGCATTGTGCAAAAACTTTAAAGATGATCTTGCCAATAAAGACCTCGATTTTTATTTTTCGGAAGAATCGGCTATCCGAGTAATTTGTTTTATTGAAAATATGGTGCATGTCAAGGGCGTTCTTACTGGAAAAAGATTAAAGCTTGAGCCTTGGCAGAAATTCTTCGTTGGAAACATCTTTGGGTGGCTGGATAAGAAAAACAATCTCCGCAGGTACAGGGAGGCCGCCCTTATCGTTCCCCGAAAAGCTGGCAAGGCTTTAGCTGTAAGCACTCCAATCCCTACTCCCGAGGGTTGGGTCACGATGAATGATTTAAAGCCCGGAGATGCCGTTTATGGGCCAAATTCGGATATACGGAGAGTAGTAGCCGCAACGGAAGTGATGTACGGAAGGCCGTGCTATGAAATTTCTTTCAGTGATGGTTCCGCTATTACTGCCGACGCGGAGCATCTTTGGAAAATCGACGGTAAGAATATCGTAACCTCCGAAAGTCTGCATCAAATTCTGTCTCACAATGGCAGAAAGCCTAAAGTGTGGGTGGCCCCGAATGTAAAACGGCATGATGGCGAGACGGTACCTGTGGTAAGATTCATTACAGATTGTAAGCCTGTGGAAAGCGTTCCAGTGAAGTGTATACAGGTTGATAATGAGGACGGAATGTATCTTTGCGGGGAAACGTATATTCCGACTCACAATAGCAGCCTTGCGGCGGCTATTGGACACTATATGTTGGTTGGTGAAAAAGAAAAAGGTTCGGAAGTATACTGTGGTGCAACCACGGAAGTTCAGGCATTTGTGCTGTTCAACATTGCTCGGGACATGATTGTTGCCAATAAAGCATTTGAAGAGGCATTCGGCCTGACTTATACTAAAGAGTCTATTCATGCACAATCGACACTTTCTACGTTCAAACCTATTATCGGAAGCCCAAAGGATGGTAGTAACCCTCAGTGCGCTATCGTTGACGAGTATCATGAACATCCTTCGGACGCGCTGTATGACTCGTTGAAGCTCGGTATGGGCGCTAGACAGCATCCTCTCTTGCTTGTTACTACTACCGCAGGGACGAACATCAAAGGGCCTTGCTATCGTTATGTAGAGCAAGGCAGAAAGGTCGTGTTGGGGAAAGCAAAGAACGACCGATTATTTTACATGGAGTTTACCATTGATGACACGGATAAATGGGAAGATTTTTCATGCTGGATTAAAGCCAGTCCGAACTTCGGAGTTTCCGTATCCGAAGAGTTCTTGCGCGAGCAATACGAAATAGCCAAATCATCACAGTACAAGCGCTCATCTATTCTTACCAAAATGCTGAATGTCTGGAATAACGAATCCGTGGGATGGATTGACTTTCCGAAATGGCTTAATTGTACTGACAGAAATCTAAAGATGGAAGACTTTGAAGGCGAGAAATGTTGGATTGGCATTGACTTAGCCTCTAAAGTCGACTTAACCGCAATGGTCGCCGTCTTTAAGCGCGATGGTAAATTCTATGTTTTCGGAAAATACTATCTTCCTTCCGATACTGTAGATAGGCCGGAGAATGACCATTATCGGGGCTGGCGAGATGAAGGCTGGCTGACCGTAACGCAAGGGGCTCGAACGGACTATCACGCTCTGGAAGAAGACCTGCAAAATTGGGCTGATAAATATGCTATTCAGGAAGTAGCATACGACCCTAGAGAAGCCGAATATCTTATGCAGAATATCCGGGAATGGGCAGCTTTTGAGTGTATTGAGTTTACCCAATCCTCTGCTACTTTCTCCGAGCCGATGAAAGAGTTTGAAGCTGCGTACCTTAACGGGGAACTTTTCCACCAGAATGACCCCATCCTCAACTTCGCCGCTGGTAATGTTGTCCTGAAATCTACGACGAATAAACTTGTCTATATGACTAAAACCGCGAATGAAAACAAAATAGACCCGATGGTTGCTATGATTATGGCAATCGCTAGAGCAATGGAAGATAAAGAAGAAGAGGCGTCAGATCCGTTTATTATGTTCCTTTAACGTGCGTTAGCACATACAATAATACCCAATTAATCGCGGAATCAATGGAAAGAGATTCGTAGATTAATTGGGTATTATTGTATGTGTTCTAGGGAATCCTAAAGAGTAAACCCTTTTCCTCCGAAATAGAACTCCGGCCTAACATATCTTTCAATGACAAGCTCCGGAGGGGAAACCTTTTTAATTAAATACATAATCATGTCTATATATTCGTTTCGAGTAACCCAACAAATATCGAACTCACCAAATATAGGATTTTCATATTGATCAAGAAATCCGGAAGTTTTCAAAAGAGACATAAGCTTAGGTTTATCTTTTTCCCTATTGAGAATCCCTCTTTCAAAATTAAATTGTTCAAGAACTTTTTCGTAGCCTTCTTTGAATTGTTCTACATCGGAAACTCTATAAAAGAATGCCCTAGGCTTCCCTTCCGAATCTTCGATTCTGATTTTTACAATTTCCATATATTTCATTCCTTATTAATTGACCTTAGAAATAGTGCATGGACGCACCTATCAATTATGAAACAAACGCTAATGATAGGCAGTAAAAAGAAGAAAAAGGTTATACTAAAATCTTTTGATCTTAGTTCATCGGAAAATAGAAGTAATCCAATCGCAAAGATTATGGAGCTTATTGTCAGGTCATAGTATTTAAGAACCTGTAACCCCTTTAAGAATATTTCTGAATACTTCATCTATACCATTTTCTCCTTTGGAGACATCGAAAATAATATCATGGGTTTCACCACCTTTTAAAAAGAGAGTTATAATATTACCTCTCTTTTTAGCCCCGATAATACTTTCGATTTCAAAAAATTCAGTAGCGGGTGATGTTAAGGTGTCTTTAAAAACGAAATAATTCTTTTTTGATGATGGAATGGCAGGAGGTGGAGGCGCACAGCGTTTTGGCTTATCATACCATCTTTGTCTGTCAGGTTTACATTCATCCATATTATAATACCTTCTTAATTTCCTTTTTTATTTATGGTATAAGGAACGCTGACCTTTTGGTGGATCTGGCCTTTCAGGGCAGATCCACTCTTTTGGATGCGAGACTATGTGGACTCCTGTATTGCCGCCTTCATTCCCTAGTAGGTAGAATAACAGAAGAATAAGAAGCGCGGAGAATATTAAGATGGACACCATCACGATACTCCTTCGATGGAAATACAAAGCGTTCTGTTAGATTCCTCACTTTTGTTTCTACTGATATATCCAATACACAATCGTCGTCAAGGGCATCACTTATAAGAATGATACGATCCAAATCAATAGATATGGTTCTTTCAAGCTCTGGGCCATATTTAAAATTAAAAAGTTTCATGCTACTCCCTTCCCTTTCCGATAGTCGGAGGTTATTTTTGAATGACAGGATTTACATAACGCCATAAGGTTATTTTCGTCAAGTATTTTTCCGCCCTCGTTAATAGGGACGATATGGTGGACTTCATTAGCTGCGTTAGGAAATGGAGTGGTTTTCTCGCATTCCTCGCAGAAAGGATGCTTTCGCAGATAACGCTCACGAACTTTCTTCCACCTTGAATCGTACCCTCTTTCCGATGGGGTTCCACGCTTCATGTCATATCGTTTGTCTGACGATATTCTGTGCTTGGCGCAATCTTCGCAGTACCCCGAAGGATGATCCGTTGGTTTTTTACAGTGCTTACATGGTTTTTTTGGTCTAGGGGGCATATTGTGACCTCCATAATTAATCGTATTTTATTGATAGGGCTCCAGCGGAAAGAAACCACGCCAGTCTATAGACAGCTCCACTAAGTTGGTCTTTGCTTATATAATCTGCGAATGGATTAATCCATTCCATACAGATAAAACAAGAAAGAAAGTAAAGACCTAATAACGATAGTAAAAAGCATATAATATGGCTTACGAAATTATTATTCATGGATTTTACTTTTCCCCCGACATAAAAATATCAAAATGCTTTTTTGCAGGTTCGCAGTATCGCCATTGAGTTATACAAACTTTATCTGTCTCGCTATATCCTGTATAGTTCATCTCACCTCCTTGTATCTTCTTATTAAAAAAGCCTATATACCACACTTTTTTATTATCGCTAAAAGCAACAAGTTCTCCCTTCTGAAATTCCTTATGAGGGGCATTGTAAGTCCCCGCAAGATGTTCGTTACCTTCGTAAGGAATGCAATACCTATATACACTCAAGCTGGTATCTTTAAAAGCGTCCCCTACCTTTCCCGAAAAAAGCGCGGGCTCCCAAATTTCATGTTCAGAATCTCGCATCAAGACTTTATCAAAAGGCTTAAAATCGTACATTATGTAATCTCCTTTTTTTAAATGGTTAAAGTGACAGTTCGTTCATTTTACGATTAAACCTTTCTTCAAGAAAATTAACCTCTTCGTAAGAAAGATTGAAATTACATCCCTCCATAAGATGATCGCGTGCATAAGGGTCAAGTTTCCAGTCTACAAACTTTTCTCCTTTTTGATCGTTTCCCCGCCATTCAATTCTACACTCCGTATAAAAACCTCCTGATAAAGTCTTCACTTCTCCATCTACTGTGAAAGTGAGATGCCCTTCGACAATCTCAGAGCACCATTCGTAGCATACAATCTTAATCTCACGCATTATCTATTCTCCTAAGAATTAAAGTTAAAATGCTTTTTTGCTGGCTCACAAAATTCCCATTCTTCTCGATTATGGGAAAATGTATCCACGCCTCCTGCAATATAAACCTTATCGCCATTACGAGTATTCGTTCCATAAAAAATACGAAGGAACCATCCATCACCATGAATTTTATCTTTGACCGCAACAAGGTCGCCTATTTCAGGTTTCCATTTATCGAGATCCGTCCCTACGAGAGACTCATTACCGGATGCAGGGATGCAATATTTCCAAGAAGCGTCATTGATAGCTATAACACGTTCTTCTATATCATAATGAGAGAAAAAAGTTGCGACCCAATTATCATTCTCGGAATCCCTAACTAAAACTTTATCAAACATTTTAAACTTAGGCATATTATTCATTCTCCTTTATTAATTTGTTCTGCCATAAGAAATGCCGCATCAATTTCCTTAGCCAATTGGTCAGCATTATAATTCTCGTCCTTAATGCCATCTTTCTCTACAGACATGGACGCTAGGCATAAAAGAGCATCCGAAAGAATCTTGACCGACTTACACGCCGCAACGATATAAGTAGCGTTGGCAAGCTGTTGCTCTCTAAGAACATTTTGCGTAGGATAATCATTGCAAACATACATATTTACCATTGCGATATGCTTGTCTCCGCAGTTAATGGCTCCATGACAATGAGACTCGTCAAGATGCCAATCGCCTCCATTCGTAGCGGCTTTCCTTAGCTTTTCCAATCCTGTAAGGAATCTAAGACTTTCGTTCATATCTCGCCATCCTTTCTTCATGTTCCATTTCCGCCTCGACCATAAGTTCAGCTTCTCGCAAAAGACACCAATTGCCGCAACCGGGGAAACTTCCACCTTTGCGCGGACACAAAGCCTTCATACTGTGAACGCAAGGTACATCATTGTAATCCATGCTGATCAGTTTAATCTTCACACGAGACTCGAACATAAGAGCATCATAATAGTCAGGATACAGAGAATCCATATACCCTCTTTCCGGGCAATCGCTGCACATAAAGGAAAATCGAAATTCACAATTTTCGCATTGATTGATAAAAAGAACTCTGTTTTTAAGCCATTCTTTTTCTTTGTTAGTAAGACCGTACTTGTTTTTTCTCATGATGTCAATTCTCCTTTTTACTTATTTTTATAGAAAACCGCGTCGTTTTTATCCCCGCTAGGCTCATCATGATACGTAGCGAATACAATACCATCCTTTCTTCCGAACCTTTGAAACATCTCCTTTGCGGTAGTAACCATTCTGAGCTTGGCTACAGGATTAGCCGAGTGCACCCTAACGATTTGAAGATTGGGGAGCCTACCCTCAGAAATCAATTTTTCGATTTCATTCAGGACTTGATAACCTTCACTAAGATACCCCGAGCCTCCAAGGTCATTATCAAGACTAATGCCGTGGGGATTTACTTCTTCAATAATCCTCATAAACTGCTTTCCGCTGCGAACGGTATAGACTTCAAAATTCTCACCATCGTTTATATCAATATCTTTGGAAAAATTATACGAAGGCGTTCTTTCGTCGTCCAGATAGAGCCATGTTTTCATTACTTTAATCCTCGTTTCTATAGAAGATATACTTTTCCGGAATATCTACACACTTGTTTACGGCATACTCGGTTTCTTCATTACATATGGCAGCAATTTTCCAATAGTTCATTGTTGTTTTTATTGGAAAAACATCATTAGTTGAAATTCCCCTAAAAAATGTTTTTATCCATTTCTCCTTATCATTATCTCTGACTAAAATAGGAGCAAGGTGTTGGGGGATAGGCTCTCTTTGCAAAAAAATTTCAGGGTGATTGGAGAGCGCCTTTTTGATAAGATCCATGGTAAGCTCTTTTTTGAGAAATATAGAAGGATATGAATGATCACTGTGCCATTCGATACCCTTAGTATCGTACCATTCAATATGGTCATATCCCTCATCATCTTTAAAAGTTACACTAATTCTGTGCCCTTCTTCTCCTTCATGGGTAATTTCTTCGACAACGCCCCAACCATAACCAAAATGATATACATCATCCAAAACATTAAACTTCATCATAATTTATATCCTTTTTTAATCTTCAAGTAAAGATGGGAACATAATTGACAGGACAAAAGATAATACAAGTATCATAACTCTAATTCCTTTAGCGACATCTACACCGTCTGGGTTTGGTATAGACATGAAAGGATTGAAAAAATCTCCGTTTACAAAAGCCATCCCTGCGTACAAAATCGCTAAAATGACCAGCATCCTTAAAAATATGGCGGAAAAATCCATTGACAAGGCTATATAATTTTTTACGTTTCTAATCATTTCCATAGATGACATCCTTTTGTGTTATTTTTCTATCGAAGGAAGTATCACAGCAAACGCTATCCCTGAAAGATAAGCAGACATTCGTGTTATAACCCCAAAATCATCGCCATAGCGAGAAATGTATTCTCCAAAAGGATTTAGAATATCCCCTGCCATAAAACAAATTGAAATATAAAAAAAGATTAAAGCTACTATGAATCGCAGGATATATGCTAGCGCGGATTTTTGTGTAGAAAAGTACCACCACAATACATTTCTTTCCTCTCTTGTCATTTTCGAGCCTCCTTTAATTTTTATCGGTTATCTGGCAATCCCAAAGTTATAAGCCTCGTAAGAACATGGGGTTTCGAAACTCCGAAAAGCATTGAGAGCCTAGTAATACTGTAATTATGTTCCGCTGCTTTCTCTCTAAACAATTCCTCTGGCATCAAAAGCTCATATGCGAATAGGTTAGCTTCAATCTCTTCTTCTCTTGTAAATTGCTTTGGTTCGTTTTTCATGCCCATTTCCTCCCTCTCTTGAAATAGATACTACGAAATTATCTTGGGGGTGTCAATACTTTTTTATTTAAACTACAAGATAAAAATAAAGACTTGTGACAACTAAAACCGCGTTTAGGTTGTCACAAGTCTTTATTAGCATTTATTCGAGGGGGATACTCAGCATTGGGATATTCTCTCCTGTAACCTTGGGCAGAACTCCATTCCATCCGGTAGCCATGATGTATCGGATAAGCTCAGGAGTGAGGGACTCAGCGAGCTTCTTATTCGCTGTATACTGAGCTTCCGCTTTCTTCGTAATGGAATATGCCTCAGCATCTGCAATCTTTCGCATGGATTCGGCGCGTCCTTCCGCCTCGGCTTTCTTCTTATCCGCCTCAGCTTGCGCGGTTTCAATTTCTGTGCGGCGCTGCGTAGCAATCTGAATAGCACCCACTTTGGCGTCAATCGCTTCCTTTACGTTTTGGGGAAGCCAGATATTGCCGACAATGGCAATGTAATCAATTTTAATCCCAAGAGGCGCGAGGCGGTCGCGGACAGCTTCTGTCACCTGCATAATGAACTCGGTCTTCTTTTCTCCGTAAAGCTCCTCGGAAGTCCTCGTAGAAGCGGCACGGACAATCTCGTCTCGAATCATATTGTAAACATATACATTCGTGATTTCGTCAATGCCCTTTCTGTACGTCTGGAAAAGCAAAGACACTTTATTGGGATCAACGGAGTAGGACAGAGATACATCCGCGCTAAGAGAAAGCCCCTCTTTGGATTGGAACTGGAATGCGCCGCTATTTCCGGTTCCTCGCCATTCCTTTGTCTGCTGCGCCGTAGAGAACGTGAAAAGCTGTTCATTAAGGCTGATCCAATGTCGACCCACACCGAGAATTTCTACTTCAACTCCTTTCGACGAGCCAAGCAGATTCACCTTTACGCCAACAGATCCAGCCTCGACCTTCTCAATGCAAGTAAGAGCATAAATGCCGAAAATAAGGACAAAAACAAGAGTAACACACGCGATAATCTTTTTCATTATACGTCTTCCTTAAAAATACTTTTAAAGGTTTTATAGCTCAAAAACACAGTTACGGGGAAACTAAAAATCAATGCCGCTCCGGTCAGGACTAAAGCCGTAGATTCGGAACTAATCAAAAACGGCAGAAGAAATCCAAACAGCCCAATCACATAAACCAGATTGATCAAGACGTAAACCAAAAATAGGAGAATATCATCTTCCGTCTTTTGTAGAATTGAAGCAACATTATCACGCTTTTTTGTTTCTTCGCTATTCATCGGAATCACCTTTATGATCTAGTTTTTCCCGGAGCTTCCATTCTTGGATAGAACGCTGGAGATATCCTTTTTCCCATTCTTCCACTCCTACCTCCTTTTTTACGGCTACCATAGCGTTTCTTACTTCCGCGCAAGACCGTTTCAATGCTGCGGTATACGTTACTCCAGCATACTCGTAGCCAAGAGCGGCTACGAGCCTTGCCCGTTCGAGAAATCTTTCGCACTCAAAGATTGCGGTGTCTACGGTTTTCTTATTAATACTCATTTTTCAAGCTCCTCCTTTTTTATATGGGTTATCAGTACAAATCTGTTTATCTATATTAGGGGGGGCTTAATGCCCCCACTACTTTACAAAATCCAATTATTCGGGCTTCGCGTAATTCGGAGCTTTTACGGGCTTACGAAATTCCGCCTTGCACTTGTCGCAAAGCTGAGTCCCTCTTACGCGGGGCTTTCCACATTCTGCACAACGCAACGCCTTTTCGGGATTCTTCTTGCCATAGAAAAAGCTGGTAGGAATCATAATAGCCATGTTGATATCTCCTTGTCGATTAAAATGTTTAGATTAAAATGGTTTGATAGAATATTTCCGTGTTCCCTTTCTCTTGAAAGGCATACTATGAAATTTTCGTTACCTTGTCAACACTTTTTTAAAAATTATTTTCAATGCTCCATTCAATCCAATTCATCCTATCTTTATGCGCGGTTCCATTGGGCTTCGCTACAGGCCAGTAGTAACCCTTTGGGTAGCAATCCAACGAGTCCTTGCTAATGCCGCCAAAAAACTTTTTCGTGTGATAGTAGTCAAAGTCCTTACGCAAGAGATTAACCCTTTGCGACAGGTGGAAAAGATTATCCCCGAGCCAGAAAGGTTTTTCGGTTGACTCAAAACTGTATAATCTGACACCATTCAACCATTCACGAGTCGCATGTAACTTTCCGAACCGCATATAGTATTCGGAGCACAAAGTCGCAATATATTTTCTTAAATCGTATTCATACCCCTCCCACATAAGACAAGCTGGATGGTTCTTTGTGGGCACACGACCAGAAAAAATCTGATAGGCTTCCACGATTTGCTTATTCAGCCTCTTGTTGTCGAGAATCTTAGCCGTTTCAAGGAAGCCTGGAACGGGAAGAAATGTCTGCATGACAATTAACCTCTTTCTTTAAGAATTAAAAACGGTGCGCCTACGAAGACTAGAGCATCCTTTAACACGATGATTTTCGTCCCGTACAAGTTCGTCGGGGCAAAGCAAATCAATCCTGTCAGACGAATCAAAAACCATGTTCGTTACGATGTACATAACACCCAATTCCGGAGCGGGCAAGCCTTTAATCTCTCTTTCCACAATTTCACTTACAGGTGCGTAAAGTGAGGGTCCATGATCAGGACAGAATACTCCATCATATTCTCGGATATAGTTAACCCGAGCCATACCTTCGGATTTAAAACGAAGCAGCTCAACAGTTCCAGAAGGATTGTAAATATTAATATCGTGTCCGGTGAAATTACGAATCTTCATTTTTATCCTCTTTTAGTTTATTTATTGCTCACAGATTCTTAACTCTATTTCCAATCCATCCCAGAGAAGAGGATCTCTATAGACCGTATAACATTTGGGGGATTCGTCTAATGGTCTTTCCGTGGTTATGATTAGACCACCACGTTTATAGGCTTGACTCATCCCTACAAATTTTTCTCCTTTTCGTAGATTTACTTTTTTTATGCCCTCGTAGCCTTCATCGTTTGCATTCTCAGCATGACTACATGCTGGAAGAATAGAAAACACAAAGACCACTATGGCAGCGACAATCATCCTTTCAACGAAACTGAATGTATCGAAACTTTTCATAGGAGTCAACCATTTTTTTCTATTTTTTAAATTTTACGGAAAAATTTGCAAGGCACAAAGTAAGTTCCGTTCCGCAGGAATCACACTTGAAAATGACATTCATATGCTCAGAGCCATGTGCTGTCTTATAGTGCATCTTACCCTTACACTGAATACACTTGACATCAATAAATCTGTGGATCAAATGAGTAGTGTTATCGGTCGAAGAAAAATCTGTGCCTTCCGCTAACATCAAAGCAAGCGCGGAATCCCTATAATCAATGCTTCCCGGTCTAGTGTTTTTTCTAAAGTAATAGTGCTCCGCAAGCTGCATAGGATTAACTTCAAGGTCATCAAAATACCGATCATGTGGGAACATTTTCAAACATTCGGAAAGATTCATATTTTCACTCCTTTTTATATGCAGCGTGTCCGAGATCGATAAAGACACGCTGCATATAGTGAGTTTATAGTTTAGATATCAAAAACAATTTCCGCCATATCGAAGTAAAGATAGTCACTGTAAGTAATGGCTCCGTTACTATTCTCTGTCGCGGAGATTGCGCGTCTCCGAATTTCCGAGATTACCCTAGACAGTTCCGTAATACTTCTATCCTGATAGGCGTCCGCAAGTTCATGCAAAAGCTGTCTACGGCTCACTGCGTAGGAGCATTCGTAATTACGAACAAAAAGATCTCGTTGGCTTTCAGCGGTGAATGCCACAGGTACAGTCTTGCGTCGCGTAAAAACGCCTTTGTAAAAAACAATCTTTTCTTCTTTCACCATGAAAGCATAGTAGCATCGAACAGGGGATTCCTTAGTTTCCTGCGCAATATCCTCCTGAGTATTGTGACCCTGTGTATGAGCTTCTCTCTGGATGTTAGCTTCTCTCTGCATATTAACTTCCTCCTTTTCCTTTACATACAACTTAAGTTTATCCCAATCGTCAGCAGTGATTTCTGAGCACAACTTATTATCTCCAAAAGGGCACCCAACATCCTTATTTACGAGAGGACACGTACTGTAGCCGTAGAGAATTTTATTATTACATTGTTTGGCAAGATCTTCAACCAAATTTTCTTCAAACAAATATTTATAAGAATCTATGCCTTCATCAAGAAAACTGGAGTCAATGAGAGGAAAAGGTGCTTCGACCTTCTTCGGCTGGTCTTCATGTTCTACGCTTTTCAATTTATTGTCTTCCTTTTTTTCTACCATAGCTCTCACCTCGCTCCAATGGCTTTCATCTACGTCACCACACATAGCCTTGAACGGGCATGGGCCTTCTTCTGAATCTGGGCAGACTGCATATACCGTGCAACACCCGGGTGATCTTCTACAAAGATGAGCTAGCTCTTTATCCGTCTTTCTACTTAAAATAAGAGTAAAAAGTTCTTTCCTTCGCTCTACGTTCTTCTGAGAAATATTTGACATTTCATCCTCCTTGATAAATTCTTCGTAGATAAACTCTTCGTGAACACACTATGCCGAATTTTCGTTAGTATGTCAACAATTATATTTATTTAAAAATATACACGATAAAGATTATAAACAAGCTTACCGCACCAAACCCGGCTAGAGAAGCAACTACTCCATATGCAAATGATTCGGGAAACTTTTCAATAAAACGCCTTTTCATGACGTACATTCGTTGAGAGATATCTTTTGAGGGCACTTCATATTCACACCCGCACATTGAGCATCTCCAAATAAAAACCATTTCCCCATCTCCTCTTAGTTCTCTTCCATCCTTTTGAAAAACAGTGTTCGAACTACCACAAACAGGACAGTCCTTTCCAAAATCATACGCTGGTACTGAAATACGAATATCGTTTTTCATTTAATTATCTCCATTTTTTAAATTACTTAAAGAGTGATTCGAAAAGCAGGAGTCCCAAACAACCTAACCCAAATACACCTATAAAGACCAATGCGGAGCATATCAAAGTTTTGCCTAAATCCTCCCAAAAAATTTTAATAAAAATATATTTTAGATGTTCGGTCTTTTGGGAAACCTTTTTTCCCGGAACCACGTAATTATAGGAGCATCTCCGGCATCTCCAAACGAATACCGTTTCTCCATCTTCCGTTGTTTTTATATCTGGTGTATAACCATTCAAAGGCCAGTCCCCACAGATAGGGCATTTATCGGGAGCCTTATATGCTGGCCTATCCACAATATCGCTGTATTTCATTTTAAGATACCTCCTCTTTTTTATCGTTTCGTCCCAATAATCATAAAGAAGAAAATCACGCTAAGAATTGCTATAACGTAAATAAAATTATCTGGAATCATGTATGTTTTCCTTTTTTCGTGATTTTATGATTTATTAAATTCGTTTCGCTTCTGCCTCCATATCTCACCACCCAAAATTCCCGGAGGAACAATCCATTGATTTGTTCTTCCATGATTTGCACCGTTATTTGCTTCGCGGTAATTTCTGATATACATTTGCATCCGCGTATCACTCAAAGCACCATTCTCTTTTACAAAATACGGAGTTCCTCTATAAGGTAATCTGGACCTATATATAAAAATCTCACGCCCTCCACTCTTCCAATACTTTTTCGTGTTTTCAAAATTAAAGGAGAACTTTACCTTTTCTACGAGCATCACAGCAGGTTCAAATTCGCCTTTATTGGAATTAAAAACCTCAAGCATCCCCGCTTTAACTCTGTCCCGGCGATTGGTTACAAACGATTTTACGAAACCAAGAATTTCATTGGAATCAACACCAATGATAACACCTGTGATATTATGCGTGTGAAGGTATCCTATGAAATGACGAGTTTCCGAGTTATCTTTCATTACCTCATCTCCTTGTGTTAAGATCAACCTACCCTACTTTGAATTTTCATGCAACAAAATTTTCTATTTTATGAAAAAATTTTAGCTTCGGCATTTGTGAGCATCTTTTTTTCTGTAGTCTAGGTAAGCAGGTTAGACGTGCTCAAGCTGTACTATGCTCAAGCTGTACCGTACCCATGCACAAAGACGCCTTTCTCTACACCACATGATATAAGACTCCCTTTATAGCATATCCGATTGGATGCACCAAAAGAACCCCTGTATCATGTGATACAAAGAAACGGCTAACAGGCGGAAGGGTAGATCCCTTCCGCCTTTAACTATCTGAATTAATGCAGTTTAAACAAAATATGCGGCTTTTCCATGCAAAGCGTGCACTCATCCCCGCAGTGAACCGGGGCATAGCCTTCCCTACCATATGGGCATATATGATACCCGAATTGCTGGCTTTTCTCCTGAATGTAGGATTCATCCCCAAAGTTGATAGATCCATCCGGCAACACAGATTCGACCATGTTCACATTGGGAAGCGCCACAAATTCCGAAAAGTCAAAAATATTTGACACTTTCGTATAAAAGTAGAAACGCTTTTTCGGGAATTTATCGGCTATCCGTTTCCACATATTGACATACGCTTGAGAAACGAAATCCCCCGCCGAATGAATCCGCACAAAAGGACGGTCGGACTTTTTCAATGAATCCGATGTGATACGTTCAAGACACGCAAGGTCATTGAAGGCAAGATACGTATGGAAAAGCCGTTTGTTATAAGTTGGGGCATATTGCCGTTGCGCCTTCCGAGCATAACAAAACCCCGCACAATCGGCGCAGTTCAGGCACGTATCAACAGCAAGCAAGTCAAATATAAGAATATTTTTTGCAAGTTTGGAGTTGCCCTTAGCAAACGGATCTCCAATATATACGCCTAGCCCCTGAATATAGTTTTTCCTATCTGGCGTTTTCTCATGATAGGAACGCATTCCCTTGTATTCTTTAATCATGTGCAAAGTACTGACGGGGGAGAACCGACGACCAAAAAATCTACTTTCCATAATAGAATAACCTCTTTTTTCAGATTTTCAAAGGCTGTTATAACGAGTCCAGTTTAAAACGGGAAATAGAAATTTCCCGTTTTATTAGAATCCGTTATATACCGTCAAGCATGGAATCAAGAGCCTCAAGCGCGTCGTCGCGCTCATGGCACGCCGCGTCAAAGTCTCTTTCTACTTCCCTCAGTTCCGCACGAATCATTGCGGCACGGTCCTTTACACCCTCTACCTTTGCAAGACAGTTTTTATATACGGTATATGCCTCTACCACAGCCTTAATTTTTTGAATAGCAAAATCGTTGCTAAAGTTGCCCTTAGCGCAATCCCTCATAACGCCGTCTATGTGCGACATAACAATCTCAGCAGAACTTTTCATATTCGCGACCTACCTTTTTAATACCAGTCCGGGAAAATGGGCTCGTTTTCGACAAAAACAAAGATACTGTGCTGGCCGTCCCATTGCGCTACGTAGCAATCGCACATAGTTTTCCAGCCACGGGGGAGACCCTTAGCTCGGCTAATCTTTACGCTAGTCAAGCCTACGCAAGAGTTACCTTCCACACGATCGCAAGCATTGACAATATCACCGCCCTTAAACTCCGCAGGAATATCACCCTCAACGCGAAAAACAACGCCGTCCTTCAAATCTTTAATAAACATTATAGTAACCTCTTTTTTAGTGTTCAAGGAATATTCCCCGTTGCCAACAAAGACACAATACAGAAATTACTAAATCACGTCAATACTTTTTCATGTAGAAAAATCGTATTGACGTGATTTAGTAATTGAATGATTGATTTACTTATTGAAAATTGAATTAATCCACAAGGTTATAGGGGATTGCATCCCCGTCATTCGCCTTGAACAGGGTTGTTTTGCTGGTTGCGATATAGTACTGCGGATATGCAACACCATTTGTCACCTGAATCTTTTTCCTTATGAATTTCTTAGGGTTAAAGCCGCCGTTTTTCTTTGCTTCTTCCCGGACATAAGCTATGGTACTTGCTTCCAGACCTTTAATTTTTCCTGTCCCAGAGAAAGGGCTTTCGGGATCTGGCTGGTACGGTATTTGCTTCATGATAGCGCACTTCCCAGAATCAGAGAATGCAACTATCTGGAAAATATGGGGAATGGTCATATTGTAGCCCCATGAGCCAGCAAAGATATCTCCGATATGCAGGTCGGGAAGGAGATCATGGAGGCAAGGAACCTTTTCTATGTCACTGTACTTGTACACAGATTCTACCTTGTGACCACAGTAGAGATCCATTATATCCTTCATGATCTCCTTTTTGCGCTTTTCAAAGTAGGATTCAACGGGTTGATTTACTTCATACTTCACAGTAAGATCAAGAATCGTGTCCCAAACGTCAATAAATCCGCGCTCTTGGCAATTCGGGCATTCGATGTTCAGGAACGGCAAAAGAGGAGCAATCCAGTCATCAAGACAAGCATCCCCGTCCATGTCGAGCAGAAAAGTCAAGCGATTCAAGAGCTTGTCGGATACGGCCTTTGCCCCCGCTTCATCCCAAAAGGCAAAGTCAAGGATATCTACGAAAGAAATATTTTCGCTCTTTCGAGTATCATAATTGAATACAGTATAGGTTTCCCTATCGTCGCTTGCCTTCTTCACGATGCAAGCCCGGTGCAAGTAGTAGACAGGATTTCCATACTCAAGACGAAAGTTAACCTCTGCATAAATCCCACGAAAAAGGAAGTCAACCCCCTTTTCTGTGATCATGCGGTTATAGAAATCCCGGACGTAAGACTTAGGAGCTTTAACAGTAACGTAACTTCTCATTTTGATAACCTCTTTTCGTTGAAAGAATTTTTAGTTAGATCCCGTGATACTTGCAAGCGTTCAAGTACCAGTTTAGAAAGTACTTTTCTTGTACCGTAGGAGGCGTAATCATGTCAAGAAATTTTTTCGGGCAAGCGTAATCAAAAGGCCCCATTTCCAGCGGGATAAACTTTGTTGTAACTTCTCGCAAGCTACTATAAAAGCTTTTCTTTGCTGTAGCCTTTACCACGATGCCTCGAACTTCCCCTTTTTCGCAATATGCTACGAAAATAGTGGATAAGGCGCAGTTGGATACATAAATGACTTTGCTTCCACTCATTTGGAACAGAATATCAGCTTTTACGGCCTTGGCTCTGGTATCCGCTACGATGTTCGATACTGTCCAGCCCATGATAAAACCTCTTTCGTTAAAGCTCATTTTTGAAAAGTTCCTGCATCATTCTAAAGAAGGGTATATACCCTTCTTTTATCAGAGTCAAGAGCTTTTTTTTAATAATTCTGAATCACAATGCCGCCGGATTTAAGCGGGATAACAATAGTACGCTCTTGAAGAAGGCTAATGATATCCGCGTCTCCCATGCCTTCAACGTCAAGAAACATATCTTCGGCGCAATCCTGCGGACTGTCATATTCCGTAAAAGAGCAACAGATAGCGACAACGTCCAGTTCCACAAGTTCCCCGGTTTCATCCTCAAGTTCTTCAAAGAATTCAAACAGGGCTTCAAGAGCGGCGGGGGAAAATTGATCATTGCGCCCGTGGTCGTCAAAGGCTTCCATAAAGTCGGAAAGATAAATACGCTTGTGCATGATAATAACCTCTTTATATGGTTAAAGTGTTGTGTGTTGAAATTGACCCTAGACTAAAACGGGCTAACTGTCAAGAGAAGTTTTTTGCCCGCTTCACGTTGCCCTACGGAAACTATAACCTTGATGGCGGCGGCGGCCTGTCCTACGGCACGAGCTTCAACGTCAAGCCAAGATTCGTGTGAGCTAGGCTCAAGCTCCCCTCCGCGTTTCTTGCGAAGTTCGGACGGCGTGCACAACCTTTCGGCGATATAACAATCATACACAAGCCCGCATCCGCCATAAGCCCATTCCTTCCACGACCCCGCGCCGTTAAGAAGAACCCCACGGCAATTTTCAGGGTTAAGATCCTGAAAATCGGGTAAATCTTCGATAAGGTCCATAGCGTACTGCCGAACTCCCCTACGCCATGCGGAACGTTCGGCGGGGAGGGATTCAATAACATTTTTGATGTCAATAACTTTCATGGTGATAACCTCTTTGCATTTAGATTGTTTCCTTGAAAATGACTTTACGTGATGTACATTCCCCTGTCAACAAAAAATCTTGATTTTTTAGAAAAAGATTCTAGCGAAAAAAGGGGAGATCACCACGGCGGCAAAGGTAGCCGCAAGCGCAACGCGGGATATCGCGGCGCTTGCCTTGCGCTTGAAAGACAGCTTGCTGATAGCAGATCCTTTGTACATGCCGAGTTCCCTCCCCCCTTTTTTTCCGAGTGCTACAGGTAAGATACAGCGGAATGAATCGCGGTAAAGACTACGCAAGGCAACGCCATGATTCCGCACACGCTAAGAACAGAGTTGAGGAAGCCAAGGATATTCGTGTTTTCAGAGACCCCGATAATGCGCCGCATGACTTCCGATATACTCTTTCCGCTAATGCCTCTAAGACCACCACCGCCAACCACGATATAGACGCGAGACTTGGCGCCCACGCGCCGGGCCTCAATGCGGACGCCTGTCTTTTTCAGGGTAAGGTTAGCAAAAGCAAGGGACTTAGCATCAAAAGACGCGGAAAGGTAAATACGGCAAGCGGTAGTAAGCTTCATCTTGATAACCTCTTTTGTTGAAATTTTCCTGAACCGTTGAAAAGACTCTATCTGTATCGGCGTCCGTTGTCAAGCGGAATTTTACGAAAAAACTCAAGATATCTTTTTCTGACAACGCGGAAATAGCTTTCATCCTCGCAACGAATAGCGGACGCTACGAAACGCCAAAAAGATACAATAATGTCAATTCTTTCGGCAATGACGGGATCAAACCGGGCAACGTCGTTTTTAATAGACATTCCAGCTGTTTTAGCGTATTCCCGCGCAAGTTCACACGCCTTATCGATATCATAAATCCCCCAACGCGACAGGAAAGCTACGGGCATCGTGAAGCCTTCCCTTTCTTGAATCCTACGGATCATAGCCCTAGTAATCCTATGGAAATTCTTCATATCCGACAATCCTTTATAATTTAGGCTAGAAAGAAGGCGTCTTGACTGTAAAGCCCGCACCGTGGGCAAGTTGATTAAAGTCAAGGTTCTTTTCCCCGGTGAAGTCTTTCCTATCTTTCACCTTCCGAAAGATAACTTGGGGCTCTTGAGTATCCTTGTACTTGAAAAACCGAACATCCGAACTCAACACGTAATAAGTGATGGTCTTGTCACTGAAAACCATATCAAAAAATCCAGAGACATAATAGAAATGTTTCTTGATAGCGATATTGGAACCGCCAACAGCCTTAATAATTTGACGGATGGAAGCTGACCTCATGCGATAACCTCTTTTTGTGGTTTGTGTGAGCCCGTAAGATCAATTTATCCTCGCGGACTCACACTGTCAAACGATTTTTAGATATTTTTTTTTGGATTATCCCTTGTATCCTTACCCCGCCCAAAAACTTTAGCTTGGTTCGAAACCCCCACGTTTCTTTCTTTAGTTTATGTTAGCTTGCCTTGCTTCCCCCATTTTTTCTTAGAGCGCACGCAACCATGATTGATTGACTGCATAATAAGGAACACTTTATTCTCGCATAAATCGTTTCTGTGGCCTTTTCTTCTCTTTCATGAGCTAACCTCTACATTTCTTTAAATCGTCGCTTAAATCGGCATTTTTGAGCGTCTTTTTTGCTGCACCGGTAGTATAAAGACGCCTTTCTTTATACTACCGGATACAAGAATTCCTTTATAGTATACCCGATATCGATACGCAAAAAACCTTGTATCATGTGGTACAACAAAACAACTATAATGCGAGGGGATTTACCCCCCCCCTCGCATTATAGTTATCATGGGAATTGTTGTTAGCTTTGAAGGATAAAAGATACTCGTTCAAGTCTGCACTGACTCTTGCCTTTGTAGTCGTCATGAGCCTTGACTTTCGCCTTTTTGATAGTATACGTGCCGCCTTCTTCAACGTCCGGGAAAGTCGAGGTTTTCCAGACAAAAGGAATACCTGCGGAGCTTTTCATGATAAAGATGTGCTGTTCGCCGTACATGCCTTCAAAAGTGAATATCTTTTCAATGGTGACTTCTTCGTTAGCAACAATCGTGCCAATGGCGGGAAATTCTACGGTGATTTTTTCTTCCGTCTTTTCTTCCAGCTTCTTAGTGTCAGAAGCCTTGCGGATGTCAGCAAGAGCGCCGCGAATCCCCGCCGCGATAAAGCCGAACACACGCTTTTCGCAGCGTCCGGAGGTCATAACACGAAAGACGTTCTCCTGATATTCTCCCCTGCGCTCGGAATTTTTAATGAATTCGATAGCTTTTATAGCTTGTTCGGTATGCTCCGCTGTAACGGTGAAATCGTAATCACGGGGGAAAGAGCGATAATGCTCATCAACAAAATCCATGATCCTAGCCGCCGTGCCTCCCGGCGTGTTAGACTTCACGAAACCGAAATCGGAAATCAGCTTTACAGCGATAGAGCAGATCTCCACGGTAGCATAATGCGGAGAGCTCGCATAATGTCCATCGTCATCAGAATCTCCAAGAATTCCGGAATTTTCCGCGAAAAATTCAAGTGCGCCCGCTTCCTTTCCCAGAAAATCGATAATGCAGGATGTTCCTACCTGAATGATCTTTCCGGCGGCGTCGGAAAGCAGGATGGTCTTAGAACGCTTTCTTTTCGTCCCGCAGTGATCACAGGTCTTACGGTCGGCAAAAGGAGTCAGATCAACATCTTCCGTAAAAAGAGGGTTACGGAAGATAAGGCCGCCGCTTGCATGGTCGACCACGGCAGCAAAAGTATAGCCTGAAATCGCGGGGTATACGCCGTCAATGTGGAACTCCACAAAATCCTCGTATTCGTAAGTTCCCTTTGTCCTTACGGAAAATTCACGTTCAACTGTGATAGAGAAAGCAGGAGCAAGCCCACGCTTTTCAGCGCGGCGATTCAGACTTTCGACCTTTTCAACGATCTTGGCAAAAGTGGACTTGTGGCGGATAGGCATGACGTATAACCTCTTATAGTAAGACACTCATAGATTCCGATAAACCTTTTCCCTTGCCGTTGAAAAGACTTTATCGGAATCTATGAGTGTCGTCAACAACTTTTTTTTGATTGTTATCCCCGATATTCCATACAGACCACAGGATCGGTTTCTATCGTCTCGAATCCCTCGCTTGCATAAAAGTCAATGAGGGCTTCAAGAGGCATTCCAGAGCTACCGGGAGGCTTCCAGAGCTACCGGGAGGCTTCCAGAGCTACCGG